>OIXG01001562.1_pt1 | contig 21163 bp, 17 predicted proteins | sample 1587731 | NCBI WGS metagenome assembly OIXG01 (sample SAMEA3888908, study PRJEB22519) | human gut metagenome | biome: human gut; feature: human-associated habitat; material: faeces | place: Denmark | collected 2010
CAAAATTGCGAAGGGTGACATGAAAGTCCGCCTTCCGGATACACGATACAACGATGAAATTGGCCGCCTGTGCAAGACCATCAACCAAATGGCCGAGGACCTGGCCGAGACCGAGCGGCTGAAAAACGAGTTTATCTCGTCGGTCAGCCATGAGCTGCGCACCCCGCTGGCGGTGCTGCGCGGCGAGCTGGAGGCGATTCAGGACGGGGTCCGGCGCTTTACCCCCGAGTCGATTCCTTCTCTGCAGGCCGAGGTGGCTACCCTCACCAAGCTGGTGGACGACCTCCATCAGCTGTCGATGTCCGACGAGGGGGCGCTGGCCTACCAGAAAACCTCACTGGATATCATCACCCTGCTGGAAGTGGCCGCGGGCGCTTTTCGCGAGCGCTTCGCCAGCCGGCAGCTAAGCATTCAGGTGTCGCTCCCGGAGCAGGCGATGATCTTCGGCGACCGCGACCGCCTGATGCAGCTCTTCAACAATCTGCTGGAGAACAGCCTGCGCTATACCGACAGCGGCGGCAGCCTGCACATCACCGCCCGCCGCAGCGGCCGGATGCTGGTGATTGACTTCGCCGACAGCGCCCCCGGCGTCAGCGATGAGCAGCTGGCCCGCCTGTGCGAACGCTTTTACCGGGCGGAAGGATCGCGCAACCGCGCCAGCGGCGGCTCCGGCCTCGGGCTGGCGATTTGCCTCAATATCGTAGCGGCCCACGGCGGCACCCTGCGTGCCGACCATTCGCCTTTTGGCGGGGTTAGCATTAAAGTTGAGTTACCTCTGGAACATGATTTACCGAGAGACGTATGACTGAATTGCCTGTAGATGAAAACACCCCACGCATCCTTATCGTGGAAGATGAACCGAAGCTCGGCCAGCTGCTGATTGATTATCTGCAGGCCGCCGGCTATGCGCCTGCCTTGATTAACCACGGCGACAAGGTCCTGCCCTACGTCCGCCAGACGCCGCCGCATCTGATCCTGCTGGATCTGATGCTGCCCGGTACCGACGGTCTGACGCTGTGCCGGGAAATTCGCCGCTTCTCCGATGTTCCGGTGGTGATGGTGACGGCGAAAATCGAAGAGATCGACCGTTTGCTGGGGCTGGAAATAGGCGCCGACGACTATATCTGCAAGCCCTACAGCCCGCGGGAAGTGGTCGCCCGGGTAAAAACCATCCTCCGCCGCTGCAAACCGCAGCGCGATCTGCAGGCGCTGGACGCCCAGAGCCCGCTGATTGTCGACGAAGGTCGTTTTCAGGCCTCCTGGCGCGACAAGCTGCTGGACCTCACTCCCGCCGAGTTCCGGCTGCTGAAAACCCTCTCCCAGGAGCCGGGCAAAGTGTTCTCCCGCGAACAGCTACTCAACCATCTGTATGACGATTATCGGGTAGTCACCGATCGCACCATCGACAGCCACATCAAGAACCTGCGGCGCAAGCTGGAGGCGCTGGACGCCGAGCAGTCGTTTATCCGCGCGGTGTATGGCGTTGGCTACCGCTGGGAAGCGGACGCCTGCCGGCTGGCGTAGTTAGCCTTTTCCCGGCTCGCGCTGCGCTTCGCCGGGCTACACGTTCACCGCCATCTGCAATCCGTAGCCCGGGTAAGGCGTTTACGCCGCAACCCGGGGAACTCCCTAGAGCCTATCCCACCAGGCGTTATTAACGCTGTCAGTGTGAGTACTGCCCAGGTTCAAAATGGCAAACAAATTAGCCATACTGAAAGATACCTATCTGATATTTACTCCCCTTCGCCGCGGCGCTACAATGCCCGCCCTTAATGTGGGGACACTCCCCAACTCGCCGCACCAGGTGCGGCGAATCTGACCTGTCATCAGAACGAGAACACCATGTTTAAACCAGAACTCCTCTCCCCGGCGGGAACGCTGAAGAATATGCGTTACGCTTTCGCCTATGGCGCCGATGCCGTTTATGCCGGCCAGCCGCGCTACTCGCTGCGCGTGCGTAACAACGAATTCAATCACGAAAATCTGCAGCTTGGCATCAATGAAGCCCACGCGCTGGGTAAAAAATTCTATGTGGTGGTCAACATCGCCCCGCATAACGCCAAGCTGAAAACGTTTATTCGCGATCTGAAGCCGGTGGTGGAGATGGGTCCGGACGCGCTGATCATGTCCGATCCGGGTTTAATCATGCTGGTGCGGGAACACTTCCCGGAGATGCCGATCCATCTTTCAGTGCAGGCCAACGCCGTCAACTGGGCGACGGTCAAATTCTGGCAGCAGATGGGGCTCACCCGCGTGATCCTGTCGCGTGAACTGTCGCTGGATGAAATCGAAGAGATTCGCCGCCAGGTGCCGGAGATGGAGATTGAGATTTTCGTCCACGGCGCGCTGTGCATGGCCTACTCCGGCCGCTGCCTGCTCTCCGGGTATATCAACAAGCGCGACCCGAACCAGGGCACCTGCACCAACGCCTGCCGCTGGGAATACAACGTGGCGGAAGGCAAAGAGGACGACGTCGGCAACATCGTCCACAAATATGAGCCGATCCCGGTGCAGACCGTGGAGCCAACCCTCGGCATCGGCGCGCCTACCGATAAAGTCTTTATGATTGAGGAAGCCAAACGTCCGGGCGAGTACATGACCGCCTTTGAGGACGAACACGGCACCTACATCATGAACTCGAAAGATCTGCGGGCTATCGCCCACGTTGAGCGTCTGACCCAGATGGGCGTTCACTCGCTGAAGATCGAAGGCCGCACCAAATCCTTCTACTACTGCGCGCGCACCGCTCAGGTTTACCGCAAGGCGATCGACGATGCCGCCGCCGGCAAACCGTTCGATACCAGCCTGCTGGAGACCCTGGAGGGGCTGGCCCACCGCGGGTACACCGAAGGCTTCCTGCGCCGCCATACCCATGACGATTATCAGAACTACGAGTACGGCTACTCCGTCTCCGAGCGCCAGCAGTTTGTCGGCGAATTCACCGGAGAGCGTAACGGCCCGCTGGCGGCCGTGGCGGTCAAAAATAAGTTCAGCGTCGGCGACAGCCTTGAGCTGATGACCCCGCAGGGTAACGTCAACTTCACCCTTGAGCATATGGAGAATGGCAAAGGCGAAACCATGCCGGTGGCCCCGGGCGATGGCTATACCGTCTGGTTGCCTGTGCCGGACGACCTGCCCCTGCAGTATGCCCTGCTGATGCGCAACTTTACTGGTCAAACAACCAGAAATCCGCACGGTAACTAGTTAATTTGCGTTATTTTTTCACGATGTAAGGATATTAGAATCGGATCACATACCGTTTCGATCGAAACAGGTATCATCCATTTCGCTGAAAAACATAACCCATAAATGCTAGTTGTACCAGGAACCACCTCCTTAGCCTGCGTAATCTCCCTTACGCGGGCTTATTTTTTTGCCTCTCCTCCGGTCTTCGCTTTCGTCATGCGGTACACTTTATGCAACATTGAGCAATAAAGGTTCCCTTGATGATGTCTACGTTTCCTGCCAGCTTACTGATCCTTAACGGCAAAGGTGCCAATGAACCGCAGCTACGCGAAGCGGTTAACCTGTTACGCGATGAAGGGATTGATATTCACGTCCGCGTGACCTGGGAAAAGGGCGATGCCGCTCGGTTTATCGATGAAGCCCTGCAGCTGAACGTTGAAACGGTGATCGCCGGCGGTGGCGATGGCACCATTAATGAAGTGGCGACCGCGCTGGTGGAGCGCGGCGGCAAGATGGCGCTGGGGATTTTACCGCTGGGCACGGCTAACGACTTTGCCACCAGCGTCGGTATTCCGCAGGACCTGGCCAGCGCCCTCAAGCTGGCGATCGTCGGCCGCGATGTGCCGATAGATATCGCCCGGGTGAATGATAAAACCGGCTTTATTAATATGGCGACCGGCGGGGTCGGCACCCGGATCACCACCGAAACGCCGGAAAAACTCAAGGCCGCGCTCGGCGGTGTCTCTTATTTAATCCACGGTCTGATGCGCATGGATACCCTGAAGCCGGACCGCTGCGAGATCCGCGGGGAGAACTTTCACTGGCAGGGCGATGCGCTGGTCATCGGCATCGGCAACGGCCGCCAGGCCGGCGGCGGCCAGCAGCTGTGCCCGGAGGCGTTGATTAACGATGGTCTGCTGCATCTGCGCATTTTCACCGGCGAAGAGCTGATCCCTGCCCTGTTCAGCACCCTGGCGAATCCGGAAAACTCGCCGAATATTGTTGACGGTGTCTCCTCGTGGTTTGAGATCACCGCGCCCCATGAGATGACCTTTAACCTCGACGGCGAGCCGCTCAGCGGCAAAACCTTCCGTATGGAGCTGTTACCGGCGGCCCTGCGCTGCCGGCTGCCGCCCGACTGCCCGCTGCTACGCTGATCAGGCTTCGCAAAGCAAAGACGGCGCCCGGCTGGTATACAGCAGCCGGGTTCGTTGATTGAGCCTCTGAATGTTAAGGTAAAACGGCACCTGCGGCTGCAGGAAAAACCTGGGCAGGATATCGATCCAAACACCGCGCTTACATTAATAGACGATACCCACAACCACAAAAAAACTATTACATCAAATAGTTACCTATTAAAATGGGCGCATCTGCCGTGAGACAATGCGCCATAAAGCTTAGTATTCCGCCACCTCGCGCGCCATTTCGCGCGTATATTGCCGACTGGCGTTAACCAGCATCTGCGTATAGGCCGTCTGCGCCTGGCCGCTGACCAGCGCATCGACCGTCAGGGTTTCGAGGATCTTCCCGTACTGCATCACCGCCACTTTCTGGCATAAGTGGGCAATAACCCCAAGATCGTGGGTGACCATCAGGTAAGTGAGCTTAGCCTCCCGCTGCAGTTCCGCCAGCAGGTTAAGGATCTCAGCCTGCACCGACACATCCAGCGCCGACGTCGGCTCATCCAGCAGCAGCACCTGAGGCTCAAGAATCAGCGCTCTGGCTATCGCCACGCGCTGCCGCTGCCCGCCGGAGAGCTGATGCGGATAGCGCTCGCGAAAGGCGCGGTTGAGGCCAACTTTATCCAGCAGCACATTGATCCGCCGGTCGCGGTCGTTGATACGATGGATCTGCAGCGGCTCTTCGAGGATATCGCCAATGGTGTGACGGGGATGCAGCGATCCGTAGGGGTCCTGAAATACCATCTGCACCTGACGGCAGCGCTCGCGGCTAATTTCATGCCCTAAGGGCTGAGCATCGATGGTCAGTTCCCCCTGCCAGTGGGTAAACAGCCCCGCCAGGCACTTGAGCACCGTCGTTTTACCGGAACCGGACTCTCCTACCAGACCGTAGATCTCGCCGGGCTTAACGTGGAAACTGACGTCATACAGCACCTGGTTACGCTTCTCCCCCTCGCCAAACGCGAGGTTGAGATGTTGAACTTCAATCATTATCCGCTCCTTAATCCGTTAACCAGCTGGCCTGACGCTGCAGCACCGGCAGTATCGGGCGACGATGCTGCATATCCGGCAGCGAGTTAATCAATCCCTGAGTGTAGGGGTGACGGGCGTTATCGAGATCTTTAGCGGCGATGGACTCCACTACCCGTCCGGCGTACATCACCAGCACCCGGTCGCAGAAGCTACGCACGAGGTTGATATCGTGGCTGATAAAAATCAGCCCCAACCCGCGCGACTGAACCAGGTCATCCAGCAGGCCCAGCACCTGCAGGCGCACCGACACGTCCAGCGCGGAGGTGGGCTCATCGGCAATGATCAGCTCCGGGTCGGTAATCAGCATCATGGCGATCATGATGCGCTGCCCCTGTCCGCCGGATATTTCATGCGGATAAAGCTGATAAACGCGCTCCGGCTGGCGAATACGCACCACCTCCAGCATCTCCAGCGCCCTGGCTTTCGCCTCATCTTTGCGCCCGGGATGATGAGTAAGCCAGGCCTCGGCGATTTGCTTACCCACGCAGACCACCGGATTCAGCGAATATTTCGGATCCTGCATAATCATCGAGATACGTTTGCCGCGTACGCCGCGCATCTGCGCTTCGCTAAGATGCTGCAGATCGAGGTCGGCAAACTGCATCCGGCTGGCGCTGACGCGGGCCTTTTTCGGATGCAGCTGCAGCAGCGCGCGCCCAACGGTGGACTTACCCGAACCGGACTCGCCGACAATAGCCAGCTTCTCATGCCCCAGCTGGAAGGAGACGCCGCGCACGGCGTGGGTCACCGCGCTACCGTTAACAAAGTCGACGCACAAATCGCGCACGTCGAGCAGCGGTGCATTATTCACTACGGGGATCGAGGATGTCACGTAGGCCATCTCCTAAGAAGTTGAACGCTAAGCTATTGATCAAAATCGCCAGCCCCGGAATGGTTACGACCCACCAGCACTCCATCATATAAGTGCGCCCGCTGGAGATCATCGCTCCCCACTCCGGCTCTGGCGGCTGCGCGCCGAGGCCGAGAAAGCCGAGGCCGGCCGCGGTCAGAATGATCCCGGCCATATTCATGGTGATACGGATAATGACCGAGGGCAGACACAGCGGCACGATATGGCGCCAGAGGACGCGGGCCGATGAAGCGCCCTGCAGACGCACGGCGGAGATAAAATCAGCCTGGCGCAGAGAGAGCGTTTCGGCGCGCGCCAGACGGGCAATCGGCGGCCAGGCGGTCAGCGTGATGGCGATAACCACGTGCTCCAGCCCCGGTCCTAAAGCGGCGACAAACGCCAGCGCCAGGACCAGACTCGGGAAGGAGATGAAAATATCGGTGACGCGCATCAGCACCATATCGACTTTACCGCCGAAATAACCGGCACTGACGCCCAGCAGCAGCCCGAGCGGACCGACAGTCACCGAGACCAGCAGCACGATATAGAGCGTGATGCGGGAGCCGTACACCAGGCGACTAAAGATATCCCGGCCAAACTCATCGGTGCCGAACCAGTGCTGCGCATTCGGCGCGACCAGCGCACTATTCAGGTCCTGTACCAGCGGGTTATAAGGCGCAATCAGCGGCGCGAAAATCGCCACCACCAGCAGCATAAAGATAATTCCTCCGCCGATGGCCGTGAGCGGATTGCGCGCCATTTTGCCGATAAACCCGACGGCCCGCGCCGCCGCGCGTTGCAGCCGCTGACGGCCTTCGCCCGCACCACCCGAAAGCGGCGAATCCAGAGAAACGGTCATGATTTTGTCCTCGGGTCAAAGAATTGATACAGCATGTCGGAGAGCAGGTTGAGCATCACGAAGATCACCCCCACCAGCAGCACGCAGCCCATCACCGCATTCATATCGCCCAGCAGCAAGCTTCCGGTAAGGTAGGAGCCAAACCCCGGCCATGAGAAGACGGTTTCAATCAGCACCGCGCCTTCCAGCAGCGCGCCGTAGGCCAGCGCCACCACCGTCAGCAGTTGCACGAGGATGTTACGAAACGCATGGTTCCAGATAACCTGGCGCTCGGTCAGCCCTTTCACCCGGGCGGTAATAATGAACTCCTGCGACAGCTGGGCCAGCATAAAGCTGCGGGTCATACGGCTGATATAAGCCAGCGAGTGAAAACCCAGCAGCGAGGCGGGAAGAATCAGATGATTAATGGCGTTCCAGAACACCTGGCCGTTGCCGGCCAGCAGCGCATCAACGGTGATCAGCCCGGTGCGGCGCGGCACCATACCATCCAGCCCGAGGTCTACCCTCCCGGCGCCGCCTACCCAGCCAAGCCAGGCATAGAACACCAGCAGCCCCATCATCCCGACCCAAAAGATCGGCGTCGAGTAGCCCGCCAGGCTGATAATGCGTACCACATAATCGGAGACGCTATTGCGCCGCGCCGCCGCCAACACGCCCAGCGGAATACCAAGACCCGCGCCGACAATAATCGCCATCGTTGCCAGCTCCATGGTGGCCGGGAAGACGCGGATAATATCGTCCACCACCGGTTTCCCGGTCAGCAGCGCGTTGCCCAGATCGCCGTGCAACAGGTTGACGAAATAGATGCCAAACTGGGTGGTCAGCGATTTATCAAACCCCAGCTGCTGGTAAACCTGCTGATAGGTACTCTGGTCAGCATCCGGGCCGACAATCGCCAGCACCGGGTCGATGGGCATGACGCGGCCAATGGTAAAGGTCAGCAGCAGCAGGCCGAACAGTGTAATCACCACCTGCAGTAGCCGTTTTGATAAGCGCCGGCCGCGTGAGCCGGGCGCAAGGATTGCGGTACTCATCCTTTCTCTCCTTCGCGGACTTTATAGACGTCACGCAGAAAAGTGGTGGCGGAGGGGTGCGGCTGATACTCCCGTACCTCGTTGCGCACGACGACCGAATCAACCATCTGCGAAAGCGGAATTAAAGCCGGAACCAGCTGGTCGTAGCGTGTCTGGATGGCCTGGTAGTCAGCCACCTGTTTTTGCGGATCGCGTTCCAGCAGGGCCTGGTCAATCATCGTATTCAGTTGCGGGTCGTAAAAACCGGTACGCCAGCCCTGGAAGTTGGTCAGGCGCGCCTTATCGCTGTTATCCGGGTTATAGACCAGCGCGCGCAGGCTGGAATGCGGATGCGGCTCCATCCCGCTGCCGCCGCGACCTACCAGCAGGTCAAATTTACGCTCGCGCATTGCGCCGTAGATCTGGTTACCAGTGCCGGTGATGATTTTGGCGTTAATCCCCGCCTGCATCAGCGTCGACTGCACGGCGATAGCGATGTTAAGAAATGGCTGATCGGAGAGTACCCGCAGCGTGGTATCAAAGCCGTTGGGATATCCCGCTTCCGCCAGCAGCTTTTTCGCCCGCGCCACGTCCAGCCTGTAGCCGGGATCGGGTAGCGTGGACGGCATTCCCGCTTTGATAGGCCGCTGGTGCAGCACGCCGTAGCCCGGCATCAGCGCTTTATTGATACCCTGGTAATCAATCAGATAGCGCACCGCCTCGCGCACTTTCGGATTGGCGAAGTGCGCCTCTTTCATGCTCATCGCCACGTAGTACATGGTGCCGCGCTGCACCGCATCGACGGTCAGCTGCGGGTCGCTGCGCAGGGCGTTGATATCGGAAACCGCCATATTGTTGGCAATATCAAGGTCGCCTTTTTCGATCATCAGGCGCAGAGTTTGCGACTCCTGGAAATGACGCAGTACCACGCGGCTCATTTTCGCCTCGCCGCGCCAGTAGTCAGGGTTGCGCTTCATGCGCAGCACATCTTTCGCCTGCCAGGTTTCGAGGATAAACGGCCCGGAACCGGCTTCATGGGTGGTTAGCCAGCGGTTACCCCAGTCGTTATCCTGCTGGTGGCTTTGCACCGTTTTACTGTCCAGCACTCCGAGGTTGCCCAGCGCCGCCAGCGAGTAAATCACCAGCTGCGGATCGTTATCTTTGGGTAATACGATTTGCACCGTGAAGCGGTCCGGCGCGCTGACCTGGCTGTCGATATTTTTCTTACTGAAGCCATAGGATTTCCATACTGAGGCCTGGGCCAGGTTGAGGTGCAGGATGCGCCGCATTGACCACACGACGTCGGCGGCGGTCAGCGGGTTGCCGGAGTGAAACTGAACGTCATCGCGCAGATGAAAGGTCAGGGTTTTGCCGTCGGGGCTGATATCCCAGGATTTCGCCAGCGCGGGCCTGACGGTGGTGAGCTGCTCAGGGTCAAGCTCCACCAGCGAGTCGTAGAGGTTGACCACGATCCCCACCACTTCGTTACCGGTCATCGCCGCCGGGTCAAGGGTGAGCAGGTTATTCATATTCATGCCGATGATCAGCTGGTCGGGCGGCGTTTTCGCCACCGCCTCCCCGCTCCCCATCGACATGGCGAGCGCGAGAATACACGCTCCCAGTAAGGAGGTTTTTTTCATATCTCTGTTTGCCTGTACTGTAGGGTACATGTTGCCGGATGGCGGCATTTTCGGCTTATCCTGTCTACCGGCCGCAGGCTCGATAAGCGCAGCGCCATCGGGTATTTATTTTTTTAAATCAGTCGTGGCTAACGGTATTGGCTTCGATATACGCAAAATTAATGTCTTCACCGAGACCCGGACGTTGTGACAAATGCACAAATCCCTGGTCATCCATCGGGTCGACAATGCTGTTGAGATAGGCCGCCGGTTCATCGTAGTCGAGGAACGGATGCAGCAGGCCGCGCTCGTACCAGCGGCAGTTGCGGATCGCGCCCACCACCGCCAGGCTTGCCGCTCCGTTGCCGTGGACTTCGCAATCCATGCCGAAAGATTCCGCCAGCGCCGCCACCTTCATGGTCGGTGTAATCCCCCCCACGCCGTTAGCGCCGGCGCGCAGAATGTCGCAGGCCCCGGCTTTCACCCATTCGGCGCGCATGTGGTGCTTGCCGCCGAAGCTCTCCGGCCCGACGATGGGAATCGACAGGTTTTCCGCCAGCCACGCATAGGAAGACATCGAATCCTCCTCCATCGGCTCTTCAAACCAGGCGAAATTGAGTTTTTCCAGCTCTTTGCCGATCCACAGCGCCTCGGCGCGGCTGTACCAGTGATAGCCATCAATCATCAGGTCAATATCCGGCCCTACGGCTTCGCGCACCGCCGCGCAGGCTTTAATGTCCATTTTGGGATTGGGCGCAAAAGAGATTGGCGGCATCCAGGTGTGCAGTTTGATGGCCTTGTAGCCGCGGGCGACCAGCTTCTCAGCAAAAGCGGCATACTCTTCCGGGGTCGACAGGCCGCCCGGCAGATCGTCGCCGCACATGGTGCTACCGTAAGCCGGGACAGTGTCGCGATAGCCGCCGAGCAGCTTATAAACCGGCATCTTAAGGCTGCGGCCGATCAGGTCCCACAGCGCCTGTTCAACAAACGACAGCGCGCGCTCCGTTAGCTGATGTGCGCTGCCGCGCTGCCAGTGGTTAAGATCCTGCCAGATACGCTCACGGTTAAACGGGTCCTGTCCCACCAGCACTTTGCGAAAAAAAGTATTCACCACGAACGGGCGCACGACTTCCGGAGGCGCAAACGAAAAGCCCTGCGCCCCATCATCAGCGGTGATGGTCAGCATCGCCATTTTGGCCATGCTTTCAACCCCCGGATGGGAGTGCCCGGCGCTGTCGGAAACCCGACGAGTGGGATATTGGAAAACGGTGACATTCACAGATTCAATTTTCATGCTCGGTCCTTATCACGGCCAAATCCGATCGACATAAGCAGATCGGCAAAGCGGTTTTACATTATTGAAAATACGTTTCAATATATAATCTAAGCACAACTTCGTAGTACTGCCTCGGACAAACACCGCTAAGCAAGGCCATAAATTTGGGCATTGGCACAACAAGACGTGACTGTTTTCACAAAAGATGAGCGAAATGTGAGGCAGATCGACCAGGAGAAAAAAGGGCGTGAGCGCAGAGAAGAGATTAACCGACCAGCTACATCCCGGGAATGTCTGCGCCCACAAATGGCTGACTTATACCACCGCCGCTGGCTCGGCGCTAAGCGCTTGCAGCAGTTCAGGTAAGGTTTGATAGCGGCCAGCGGCGGCCTGAAAACGCGCGTGCTGGCTATCTTCTGCAATCACTATCGTGGCAATCCCCGCCGACTGGGCCGCGCAAAAGCCGGTAAAGCTATCCTCAATCACCAGACACTGGCTGGCGTTGAGATTGAGCTTCCGCAGCGTCGTGAGGTACACCGCCGGGTGCGGTTTGCCGCGTGGTTCATCATCCGCGCTGGAGATCGCGTCAAAAAAGTGCCAGAGCGAAAGCTTGTTCAGCACAGCGGCAATAACCTGACGAGATGATGACGTGGCGAGCGCAATCTTATAACCCGCTTCGCGAAAATAGCGTAACGCCTCCTGCACCCCGCGCATCGGTTCGCCTTTCGCGGCAATCAGGCGGGTGATGCGCTGCAGGATGGCGTCTTCAAGCCGCTGCGGAGCGAGATCAAGCTGAAAATAGCGGCACCAGGTGCCGGCAATGTCGTCGAGGCGCTTGCCCTTGGTCAGGGTTTCACATTCAGCAACGCTCGCCGTTGCCCCCCACTGCGCGAGGGCGTCAATCTGCGCCTGACGCCACAGCGCCTCGGAATCAATAATCACGCCATCCATGTCAAAAATAACCGCCTGCATACTCATTCGTTCACCTCATTAAGGCTGGCATGAAGCGCATGCCAGCCGCAGTACCTATGAGAATTCAACCTGCTCGCGGGCGGTTGCTTCCTTGTGGGAGAACCCCGGCTGCTCCACGCGGATAAAGGCGCAGAGGAAAAAGGCCACCACGTACAATGCGGTATAGGCGATCACCACCCCGATGGTGCTGAAGAACGGCAGCAGCACCACGGCAATCGCCGGTGCGAGAAAGTTCGACATCCCCGCCGACAGGTTATAGACCGAAATGGCCGCGCCTTTATGCTTCGGCTCCAGCGCCGGGAACACGGCCGCCAGCGGCACGAAGGCGGCGACAAAGATCCCGAGGGCGATGGCGGGGATCAGCGCCATCGCAAAGCTATGGCCAAAGTGCTGAGGGATGTAGTAAAACACCAGGCTGGAAAGTGCCATCCCGATGCAGCCGAACCAGCGCACCACCTTCATCCAGCCCAGTTTTTCCCCGAGGATCCCCCACAGCACGTTAGAGAAAATGGTGGTGAAGAAGAAGACTGCCCATACCTGGAGCCATTCTGAAGTGCTGAAGCCCAGCTCATCGACAAACATCATCGGCATAATCACCGCAAAACCGAACAGCGAGAGGGTATTGATAATCCTCACCATGCTCGACAGCAGAATATTGCGGTTGGTATAGAGCAGCGTCGCGGCGCGTCCCAGCTCGGAAAACTTCTCACGGGTGGTGAGATTCTGCATATGCTGCGGCGTTTGAATATGGCGCAGGGAAACCAGGGCAATCACGCCCCCGGTAAGGCAGAAGGCCAGCGCCAGCCACAGAGTGCCCATTTCGCCAATGTGCGGAATGGTAAAGCTCGGAATATAGCTGCCGAACACGCCGATACCCACCGAGTAGACCGCCCAGAACCAGCCCAGCGCGGAGCTGGAACTGTCGCTGCGGACGTTGTGGATAATGGCGACGATAAAGGAGTAGAGGAACAGCGGGTAGGCCAGGCCGCGGATGCCATAAAACAGCAGGATCAGCGCATAGTTGGCGTGACCGAGGCCGAAAACGAGGAACAGCACGTGGAATACGCACCACAGCACGAAGCCAATCATCATCGTTTTCAGCGGGGTGATAATTTCCGCCACCACCCCGGAAATCCACGCCGACAGCGCAGCGGCCAGGCCGTAGAGGGTAAAGGCAAAGGAGGCCTCCGCCGGAGAGAAGCCGAGCGCTTTGATATAGTGCGACAGAAAGGCTAATTCAAAACCGTCGCCGGTCATAAATACGGCAATGGCGATGTATCCCCAGAGCAGGTTCAGGGGTAAACCGAGCCACTGTTTATTATTGATAGACATAATGACCTCGTTTTCAGGGTACAGGGTGGCCGCTCCGCGACGTGCAACGAAGCGGCGGTTATGATGAAAATCAGTGCTGTCGATAGTGCAGATCGTTTAAATACAGGGCCTTAAACTGCGCGTAGCGTTGCATCAGGGTGTGGTGGCGAATGGGATCCGCACGCCAGGTCTGCCAGACTTCCGGTTTTTCACACACCGCGGCAATGGGTTTGCCCGCCGCCAGGCAGGCCAGCCGCGCCGCGCCCAGCGCGCCGCCGGTCTCTCCGCCTTTGTGGGTCACCACCGGCATAGCGAGAATATCGGCCAGCAGCTGGGCCCAGAACGGGCTGCGGGCGCCCCCGCCCACCAGCGAGCACTGCGCGATCGGCGTCCCGCTCTCTTTCAATGCCTGCAGGCCGTCGTTGATCCCAAAGCTCACCCCCTCCAGCACCGCGTAGCCGAGCTGCGCGCGCAGGCTGGCGTGGGTCATGCCCCAGAAGATGCCGCGGGCGTCAGGATCGTTATGCGGGGTTCGTTCCCCGGAGAGATAGGGCAGGAAGAACGGCGCGTTGGCTTTATCCTCCTCGCTTAGCTCGGCAATCTCCGCCAGCAGCGCCACCTCCGTGGTGCCGGTCAGACGGCAGAACCACTGCAAACAGCTGGCGGCGCTCAGCATGACGCTCATCTGGTGCCACAGGTTCGGCAGCACGTGACAAAACGCATGTACCGCCGACTGCGGCGCCGGACGATAGGCATCGGTCACCACAAACAGCACCCCGGAGGTGCCGAGCGAAATAAACGCATCCCCCGGCGAGACCGCGCCGACGCCAATGGCGCTGACCGCGTTATCCCCCCCGCCCCCGGCCACCACCACCGAGGCGTTCAGCCCCCAGCGGGCAGCCACCTGCGGGTCAAGGGTGGCGGAAATCTCGCAGCCTTCGACCAGCGTCGGCATTTGGCTACGCGACAGGCCGCACTTGTCCAGCAGAGCGTCGGACCAGTCGCGCTTCGCCACGTCCAGCCACAGCGTCCCGGCGGCGTCCGACATATCGGAGACTTTCTTCCCGGTCATCCGGTAGCGCAGATAATCCTTGGGCAACAGCACCGTGGCGGTGCGCTGAAAGTGCTGCGGCTCATGACGGCGCACCCACAACAGCTTCGGCGCGGTAAAGCCCGGCATCGCCAGGTTTCCCGCCACCTGATGCAGCTCCGGCGCCATCGCCTGCAGCTCGGCGCACTCTGCGGCGCAGCGGGTGTCGTTCCACAGAATGGCTGGACGGATCGCCTCCCCCTCTGCATCCAGCAACACCGCGCCGTGCATCTGCCCGGAGAGGCCAATCGCCTTAATGGCCGGCCAATGCTGCGCGCATTTTTCCCGTAGCGTGGCCATCAGGTACTCCGTCGCCTCCCACCATAGCTCCGGCGCTTGTTCTGACCAGTGCGGATGAGGCCGCTGAATACTCAGCGGCGCGCTATGGCTGGCGATAACCTCATGGTTCTCATCAATGACCAGCGCTTTGACTTCCGATGTGCCGAGATCGATACCCAGATACATAGCCACCTCTTAGTTAATCAGCGTGTAAACGGCGGCGACTTTCTCGCGCATCAGCGCCAGGAAATCCGCGTTGTTGGCGAGATCACCAAACAGGGCTTTATCGCGCGCGAAGACAGCCACCGGATCCTGAGCCTCGAACATCTCATGCACCGCCTGCGCATCCAGGATGCCGTCCTGGTACTGATACGGCAGAGTTCCCTTGTGCCACTGCTCCATAAAGACGAAGAACAGCGCCGGCAGCATGGCGGTCGCCTCAGGGCGGACGCCGCGTTGGTAGCACTCCTGCAAGGTTGGCGCGATCATCGCCGGAATTTTCGAGAAACCGTCGGCGGCGACGCGCTGGTTGGTGTCCTGGATATAGGGGTTGGTAAAGCGCTTAAGCACCACATCCCGGTAGGTCGGCAGATCAATGCCGTTATCGCCGAGACACGGAATAACGTCCTCCGTAACGTAGCGGTCGGCAATGGCGTAGATAACATCGGTCAGCGTGCTTTCATGAATATACTGCTGGCCGATTAAGGTTCCCGCCCAGGCAATGCAGCTGTGCGACGCGTTCAGAATACGGATTTTCGCCTCTTCATACGGGATGACCGACTCCACCATCTCCACGCCGACCGCCTCCAGATTCGGGCGGGCATCGCGGAAGTTGTTCTCCACTACCCACTGGATAAAGGTCTCCCCCATCACCGGCGCTTTGTCATCAATTCCGGTTTGCGCTTTGATGCGGGCCGGCAGATCGGCCGCCGGACGCGGGGTGATGCGGTCCACCATGGTGTTCGGACAGGTGGTATTGGCCGCCATCCAGTCAATCACCGCCTGTTTGCCGGTGAGCTGCAGGAACTCGACCATACCGTCGTGGAAACGCTCGCCGTTATGGCGCACGTTATCGCAGTTGAGCAGGGTCAGCGGCCCGGCGTTGTCGGCCATGCGCTTTTCCAGGATCCGCGCGAGGGTGCCGTAAATGGTTTTGCACTCGCCTTGCAGGTCGGCCTGCAGATCGGGGTTGCTGGTTTCCAGCCGATGGCGAGTGTTCAGGTAGTACCCCCCTTCCGTCACGGTAAAGGCGATAACTTTGGTCTGCGGGTTTGCCCCTTCGTTAATCAGCGGCTGTAGCCCGGCCTGCCACGGCAGCAGTTTCTGGATTGAGGTGATCTCTTCATATTCGCGCTCCCCTTCCGGGCTGACGGTCTCGAGGACGTAACGTCCTCCCTGCGCCGCCAGCGCCTGTACCACCTGCTCGGCGTCGTTGCGAATATTCCCCGCCGCGATGCGCCAGCGATTATCCCCGGAAGCAATCAGACGATGCAGATACCACGCCTGATGCGCGCGATGAAAAGAACCCAGACCGATATGAAGCCATGTGAATTGATTGTTCATGTTCTGCTCTCCTTGAGTTGATGGCGCCACTGTAATTGATCATTTGACCTAAATAAGAGCCATAGATCACAAAAGAGCAATTACCCAATCAAATCACAAATGACCAGTAAAGAGCAAAAGCTTGCCAGTTATGCCAACCACGGCGAGAATGCGGGTATTCGCCGGGCCAATTGCGTGCCCTGGCCAGCAACTTAGGGCGGGAAACCATGAGTAAAGAAGACGATATCCGGTTGGATCAGAAGGTGCGTGCCGCATGGATGTACTACATCGCCGGCCAGAATCAGAGCGAGATTGCCAGCCAGCTGGGCACCTCCAGACCGGTGGTGCAACGACTGATCGCCGCCGCGAAAGAAGAAGGGATTGTGTCGATTAATCTGCACCATCCGGTAGCGAACTGCCTCGATTATGCGCAGTTGCTGCAGGAAAAATACCGCTTGATCGAGTGCAATGTGGTCCCCGCCTTTAGCGAAGAAAGCACCCTCGACAGTGTGTCATTTGGCTGCTATCAGCTGATGGCTCGCTATCTGCAGGATGATAAAGAGAAAATTATCGGTCTGGGCTCGGGCCTGACCCTGAAAAAAGCGCTGCAGCGCATCGATTTTGACAGCCTGAATACCCGCTGCGTGGCGCTGATCAGCGCCATGAACGCCGACGGGCAGTGCAATTATTACGATGACGTGCCCCTGCTGCTGACCCGCAAAATTAAGGCCAAGTACTATCAGTGGCCGGCGCCGCGCTACGCCCAAAGCGCGGATGAGTATGAAATGTGGTGCACCAATCGCTTATTCCGCAGCGTCTCCGGCGTCGCCCGCGAGGCGAACGTGATTTTTGTCGGTATTGGTCCGCTGGGCACGCAAAGTCCGATCTTTAAAGACGGCTTTATCAATCAGGCGCAGATGGATGAGCTGACCGCCCGCGGCGGCATCGGGGAGATCCTAGGGCGGTTTATTGATGCGCAAGGCGACGTGGTAGACAGCGAGATCAACCGCATGATCACCAGCTATGATATCCGCCAGAGCCACTGCCCGCGGATTGCCGCTGCCTGTGGAGAACATAAACGACCGGCGATCCTGGCCGCCCTTAAAGGCGGCTGGATTAATGGCCTGGTGACCGATGAGCATACCGCCCGCTGGCTGCTGACGCGGTAACGTCGAACAGCCAGACAGCGACTCAGCTGCTGCTCATCAGTCGCGGGGGAATTTCAATCCGCTGCTGGCTGGCTTCGCCGGCGTCAATAATCGAAAAAACAGCGTCCAGCATCGCCGGCACGTCCTGCTGCACCATGTCGATATCGTGCCCCAGCAGATAGACAAACGGATCCCAGTCGAAGCAACCCATCGGCGGCTGCTCGCTGCCGGTCAGACCCACCTGCGACAGCCAGCGCACAACCCCTTCCAGGGATATCGTCGAGTTAATAAATATCCCCTGCAACAGCGTCTTCGCGCTGCCAAACCGCTCCTGCAGGCAGTCCTCAACGTGGCCTTTCGAATAGCCGGGGGCCAGAATATTCGCCTGCGGCACGCTAAGCCCCAGCTCGCGATGCGCATCGTGGAAGCCGCGTAAACGCTCGCTGGTGTTATGGTCGCTGCTGCGCCCGCCGATAAAGGTCAGCGGCGCCAGCTCTCCGCGGCGGCGGGCGCTATTAGCCAGGATCTTATGAGTCAACGCTTTCGCGCCGCCGTAGTTATCCGAAATCACCGACGGCGAGAGAGAGCCCGGCAGGTCGAGATTGACCGTTGGCACGCCCGCCTGCTGGCATAGCGCGGAAATTTTATCCGGATTGGTCGCCCCGGTCGCGACCACCCAGTCAACCTGCCAGGAGAGCATCGCCTTTACCGCTTCGATCTCCAGTTCCGGACGCCGGCGCGTACAGGTGATAATCGGCAGCAGGCCGCGCTCGCGGGCCATCTCCTCAAAGCGTTCGGCGATGGAACCGAAGTAGCGGTTATCATATTTGGGGATAATCATACCGATGACGTGTGATTTTTTACTGCGCAGCATGCTGGCCTGACGGTTAATCGCATAGCCCTGCTCCTCGGCAATCCGCGTCACCTTTTCCGCAAGCTTGGCGCTGATGCGGCGCTTTTTCCAGTTACCGTTGAGGATAGCGCTCACCGCGCTCGCCGAAACGCCGGAAAGTTCCGCCAGGTCGTAAATCGTTATCTTCTTCATTTTTCCAACTTGCGTCACAAAATCATGTCGCTGTTAATTTCCCCACTTGCTCAATCGATGAAGCGAGAGCAACATAGCTTCATCGATTGAGCATCCTTTTCACGCCAGGAAGTACGCGCGCATACCGCCTCAACATGCCAGCAAGCCTGAATTAAGATGCTGATATTCAATATGTTACCAGTTTTAGTCTATCACCTCGAACGTGATGCCCTCGCGTTCGATAGTTTTAACCAGACACGGCAAAGGATTATAAAATGAAGCACTCTGTCTCCTCTATGAATACTTCCCTCAGCGGTAAAGTCGCCGCGATCACCGGCGCGGCGTCCGGTATCGGCCTCGAGTGCGCGAGGACCCTGCTGGGAGCTGGCGCAAAAGTGGTACTGATCGACCGCGAAGGCGAAAAGCTCAACAAACTGGTCGCCGAACTTGGCGAAAACGCCTTCGCCCTGCAGGTCGACCTGATGCAGGCGGACCAGGTCGATAACCTACTGCAGGGCATTTTGCAGCTTACCGGGCGTCTCGATATCTTCCACGCCAACGCCGGCGCCTATATCGGCGGGCCGGTGGCCGAGGGCGACCCGGACGTCTGGGACCGCGTGCTGCACCTTAATATCAACGCCGCCTTCCGCTGCGTGCGCAGCGTCCTGCCGCATCTGATCGCGCAAAAATCCGGGGATATTATCTTCACCAGCTCGATCGCGGGCGTGGTACCGGTGATCTGGGAGCCTGTCTATACCGCGTCGAAATTCGCGGTGCAGGCATTTGTGCACACCACTCGTCGCCAGGTGGCGCAGTATGGCGTGCGCGTCGGCGCCGTACTGCCGGGCCCGGTGGTTACCGCTCTGCTGGACGACTGGCCAAAAGCCAAAATGGACGAAGCGCTGGCCAACGGTAGCCTGATGCAGCCGATTGAAGTGGCGGAGTCGGTGCTGTTTATGGTGACGCGTTCGAAAAACGTCACCGTGCGCGACATTGTGATCCTGCCGAACAGCGTGGATCTCTGACCCTGGCCAGCCTGTGAGAGGATGTGATGCAAAACGATACGCAAAACATTATTGGCGTGGATGTCGGTTCGGGCAGCGTGCGCGCCGGGGTATTCAATCTGCGGGGCGAGCTCCTCGCCCACGCGACCCGGGAAATAACCCTGTTTCGCAGCGCCGGAAACAAGGTCGAGCAGTGAGATCTGGCAGGCGGTGTGCTACTGCATTAAAACGGCGGTGGCCAACGCCGGCGTTTCGCCGTCGTCGATAGCCGGGATCGGCTTCGATGCCACCTGCTCGCTGGTGGTGATTGGCGATAACGATGCGCCGCTGGCGGTCGGGCCTTCGGACGATGCGGACCGCAACATTATTGTCTGGATGGATCATCGCGCCACCGGGCAGGCGGAAAAGATCAATGCCACGGGCCACCCGGTACTGCGGTACGTTGGCGGCAAAATCTCGCCGGAGATGCAAACGCCGAAAATTTTGTGGCTGAAGGAGAATCGCCCGCACATCTATCAGCAGGCGCGCCACTTCTTCGACCTCGCCGATTACCTCACCTGGCGCTCAACCGGCGATGAAGCCCGCTCGGTCTGCACGGTGACCTGTAAATGGACCTACCTGGCGCATGAACAACGCTGGGATGCCGGTTACTTCCGCCAGATTGGCCTCGCAGAGCTGGCGGATGAAGATTTTGTCCGCATCGGCCATCGGATTGTCGATCCAGGCACCCCCTGCGGCGAGGGCATTTGCGCCACGGCGGCAGAGGAGATGGGCCTGCCGATCGGCACGCCGGTGGCGGTGGGGATGATTGACGCCCACGCGGGCGGCATCGGTACCGTCGGCGTGCTTAACGGCGCGGTCAACAATATGGCCTATGTCTTCGGCACTTCTTCCTGCACCATGACCACCACTCAGGAAGCGGTATTCGTCCCGGGCGTCTGGGGCCCTTACTATTCGGCGATGGTGCCGGGCTACTGGCTAAGTGAAGGCGGGCAAAGCGCCGCCGGCGCGGCTATCGACCAGCTGCTGAGCTTCCATCCGGCGGCGGCGGAAGCGCGCGAGCAAGCGAAAGCCGCAGGCGTCCCTCTACCGGTCTGGCTGGCGGATCGCGTTCTGACGCAAGTTGCTTCGCCTTCTGAAGCGGTAACGCTGGCCGCCGGTCTGCACGTCGTTCCGGAGTTTCTCGGTAATCGCGCGCCGCTTGCCGATCCCCACGCGAAAGCGCTGATTGCCGGGCTGGGGATGGAGCGGGACCTGGATAACCTGACCGCGCTGTACGTTGCCGGCTTATGCGGGATTGGCTATGGTCTGCGACAGATCATTGACGCCCAGCGCGCCTGCGGAATTGAGAGTGAAAATATCGTCATCAGCGGCGGAGCCGGGCAGCATCCGCTGGTGCGTCAGCTGTTGGCCGACGCCTGCGGCGTTAGCATCGTGAGCACCGCCAGCCGCGAGCCGGTGCTGTTAGGTTCCGCCATCCTCGGCGCGGTGGCGGGCAGAGTCGCGGCTTCGCTGCCGGAGGCCATGAAGCAGTTTACTCAGGTGGATGCCACCTATCACAGCGAGACGGCGTTTAGCCCGCTTCATCAGCGCAGGTATGCGGCCTATAAGGCGCTACAACAGACCGGCAGGCTGATTCGCGAATAACATACCTCCTTATTTTATAACAATAATGCTCCGCTGCTGTGCAGCGGAGACACTCATCTGCACTCTGAAATCGAGGTCAACATGTCCGTTAATAACAAACAGTGGTACGGTCTACCGCTCAACCTCATCT
>OIXG01001567.1_pt1 | contig 21110 bp, 12 predicted proteins | sample 1587731 | NCBI WGS metagenome assembly OIXG01 (sample SAMEA3888908, study PRJEB22519) | human gut metagenome | biome: human gut; feature: human-associated habitat; material: faeces | place: Denmark | collected 2010
TTTTATCCGCTTATACAACTTATAATCAGGGATTTAATTTATAGAAGTCCCCTTTTATCGAAACAATGGAATGCGGACATCATCCGAAGAACTGCCCACAGGATAGGGATAGACGATGTCCCAAAGGAAAAGCGCATGGCCGGGCACGGAGCTGCCGGCAGCGCAACGGTCCTTTTGCTCGACGATTGCGCAAAATTCGTTCGTGTCGATGTTGTGGCGCCCCACCTCGACAAGCGTGCCGACAATGGCGCGAACCATATTGCGCAAAAAGCGGTCGGCCGTGATGGTAAATACCAATTTCCCATCGATGCGCTTCCATTCGGCTGTGCTGACGTGGCAAATGTTTGTTTTGGCATCGGAATGCAATTTGCTGAAACTCGTGAAATCCGAATAGCGCAGCAATACAGCTGCCGCTTCGTTCATCCGCTCAATGTCGAGACTGAAAGGCGGCGTCCAGCAGAAAGGATAGTCGAAAGGCGATTTCCCCAATCCGATGAAATATTTGTAGGTCCGGCTTATGGCATCGAAGCGGGCATGGGCATCGCCGGCCACGGGAAAAATGCCGTATATGGCAATGTCTTTCCCGACAAGGCTGTTGAGCCGGTATGCCAATTTCGCGGTGTCGTCAATTTCGCTTGCCGTGTCGAAATGGGCATACATGCAACGGGCGTTGACGCCGGTGTCGGTGCGTCCGGCGCCGGTGATTGCCATTGGTTGCCGCATCACAGTCGACAGCGCGTCTTCAACGACGCTTTGCACCGTTGTCGCGTTCGGCTGAATTTGCCAACCGTGGAATGGCGCGCCATTGTATGCCAAACGAATGAAATACCGGAATGCCACGTCGTCAGTCTGTTTCGAGATAGGTGTAGCCATAAAGCCCCGACCGGTAGTTGCTCAAAAATTCGCGGCCTTCTTCGGGAGTTATTTTGCCGCTTTTCATGGATTGCGTCACCCATGTTTCCACATTGCGCACCAATTTCTTGGGGTTGTATTGCACGTAGTCGAGCACTTCCGCCACGGTTTCTCCGTCGATGATCTGGTCGATTTCGTAGCGATCCTTATAGACGCTGATATGCACGGCATTGGTATCACCAAAGAGATTGTGCATGTCGCCGAGGATTTCTTGATATGCGCCGACGAGGAAAACGCCGAGATAGTACGATTCGTTGGATTTCAACGGATGGATCGGCAAAGCGTTGGCCACGCCGTGGCTGGATATGAAAAAGTTGATTTTTCCGTCGGAGTCGCAAGTGATGTCCTGCAATGTCGCCGTGCGTGAAGGTTTCTCGTCGAGACGGGCGATGGGCATGATCGGGAACATTTGGTCGATGGCCCAAGAATCCGGCAACGATTGGAAAAGCGAAAAATTGCAGAAATATTTATCGGGAAGCATTTTGGATATTTTCAGTTCTTCGGGCACATGCTTCATGCCTTTGGCGATGTCGTTCACTTCTCTTGCCACTGACCAGAACAGTTCTTCGATTTGCGCGCGCGTGCGCAAGTCGAGCATGCCGAGGCTGAACAGGTCGAGCGCTTCTTCGCGAATTTGCAACGCGTCGTGCCAGCTTTCGAGCAACGACTGTTGGTTCAACTTGTCCCAAATCTGATAAAGCTCCCGTGCCAATTCATGGTCTTTTTCGCTGATTTCCTCGTTTTCGTCCCAAATGGGCAAACGGGCAGTTTCGAGCGCTTCGATGATGAGCAGCGAATGGTGGGCGGAAAGCGAGCGGCCGGACTCTGTAATGATGTTCGGTTGCTTCAATCCGTTTTTTTCGCACACGTCGACGACGGCCGAGACTGCGTCGTTGGCATATTCTTGTATCGAATAGTTCATGCTGCTTTCGCTCGCGCTGCTGCGCGTGCCGTCGTAGTCTACGCCGAGGCCGCCGCCAATGTCGATGAAATCGATATTGAATCCCATTTTCGACAGTTGCACGAAATATTGCGTGGCTTCGCGCAAGGCTGTTTTGATACGCCGTATTTTCGTGATTTGGCTGCCTATATGGAAGTGGATGAGTTTCAAGCAATCGGACATTTTGCTTTTTTCGAGCATGTCGACCGCTTCGAGCAACTCGCTCGAATTAAGTCCGAATTTGCTTTGATCGCCGCCCGATTCTTCCCATTTCCCGCTGCCCGAACTCGACAGTTTGATGCGAATGCCGATGTTGGGGCGCACGCCGAGGCGTTTGGCGATGGTGGCAATCAAGCGCAATTCGTTCAATTTCTCGACGACGATAAAAATGCGCCGCCCCATTTTGTGGGCGAGCAAAGCCAATTCGATATAGTTTTCGTCTTTATATCCGTTGCAAATGATCAGGTTTTTTTCGTCGATGCTCGTGGCGAGCACGGCATGCAGTTCGGGTTTGGATCCGGCTTCAAGCCCGATGTTGAATTTTTTCCCGTGCGACACGATTTCTTCCACCACTTGCCGCATCTGGTTTACTTTTATGGGGTAAATGATAAAATTTTGCGCATCATATTTATATTCGTCGGCCGCTTTCCGGAAACAGCAAGATATTTTTTCGATCCGATTGTCGAGGATGTCGGGGAAACGAAGCAACACGGGCGCCGTGATGTCGCGCACTTGCAGTTCGTCCATCAAATCTTTCAAATCGACAGATGCATATCCTTCGCGCGGGGTCACTTGAACGTGTCCTTTCTCGTTGATTGAGAAGTATTTCATTCCCCAACCGTGGATGTTGTACAGCTCTGCGCTGTCTTCAATGCGCCATTTTCTCATTTCGATTTATATAAACAATTAAAAATTAGCAATTTAATACTTTCTGCAAAAATACAATCTTTAAGCGAATCTACAAAATCGCAGTGTCGGCCATGTTGCGCTTGTCATACGGTTTCCAGATGGGAAATGGCGGTGACGATGTCGTTCGCTTCGCGGACGGAACCGACGTTGGCGACGGACATCGAGCGGCGGCCGTTTACTTCGCGCAATTGGCAACGCCGCGGGTGGTCCTGCAAATAATGCAGAATGCGGCCGAAGGCCGGCGATTGGTAGTAGGCGGCATTGTCGGCAGAAACGAAAAAGAGCGTCATTTTGCCTTGTTTCAGCACGATTTTCTCAATGCCGAGGCGTCGTGCCGTGCGTCGCAAGGCGACGATTGTGATCAGTTCGAGGGCTTGGTCGGGTATTTTCCCGAAACGGTCTTCCATGCGTTGGCAGAAAGCGTCCACGTCTTCTGCCCGCTCCATGTTGTCGAGTTCTTGATAGAGCAATATGCGTTCGCTTTCTTGCGGCACGTAGGAAGCAGGAAAGAGAATTTCAAGATCGCTTTCGATGGTGCAATCGTTGGCGTAAGATGTCGGTTCGGCAGCATGCTGGTCGGCGAAAGTGTCGGCAAATTCTTCTGTTTTCAGTTCGGTGACGGCTTCGCGCAATATTTTTTGGTATGTCTCGTAGCCGAGGTCGGCGATAAATCCGCTTTGTTCCGCGCCCAGCAGGTTGCCGGCTCCGCGAATGTCGAGATCTTGCATGGCGATATGGATGCCGCTGCCCAGATCTGAAAAGCTTTCAATCGCTTGCAACCTCCGCCGCGCTATGGGCGACAATGGAAGGCCGGCAGGAACGAGCAGGTAGCAAAAGGCTTTTCGATTGCTTCGCCCTACGCGTCCGCGCAATTGATGGAGCTCGCTGAGCCCGAAATTTTGCGCGTTGTTGATGATGATGGTGTTCACGTTCGGCATGTCGAGCCCTGATTCGATGATGGTTGTTGCCAGCAAAATGTCGTAGCGATGCGCTGCGAAGTCGATGATGGTTTGTTCGAGCTTCTCGGACGGCATTTGCCCGTGGCCGACGGCTGTTCGGGCATCCGGCACAAGTCGGCGCACGCGGCTTTCGAGCTCGAAAAGTTGCTCTATGCGGTTGTTGACGACAAACACTTGCCCGCCACGGGCCAATTCGAAGTTGACGGCTTCGCGGATAATGTCGTCGTCGGCCGGCGTGACGCTTGTCACGATGGGATAGCGGTTGGGCGGCGGCGTGTTGATTGCGCTTAAATCGCGTGCTCCCATCAAAGAAAATTGCAATGTGCGCGGAATCGGAGTTGCCGACATCGTGAGCGTGTCGACATTGATTTTCATTTGTTTCAGTTTCTCTTTGACGGCTACTCCGAACTTTTGCTCCTCGTCGACGACAAGCAATCCGAGGTCCTTGAATTTGACGTTTTTTCCAATCAGCTTGTGCGTTCCTATGATAATGTCGATTTTCCCTTCCGCCAATTCTTCAAGAATGCGTTTCACGTCTTTTGGCTTGCGTGCGCGGCTGAGATAATCCACTTTGACAGGAAGATCTTTCAATCGCTCGCTGAATGTGTTGAAATGCTGGTATGCCAGCACGGTGGTGGGAACAAGCACAGCTGTTTGCTTGCCATCGGTTGCAGCCTTGAATGCCGCGCGAATGGCCACTTCTGTTTTCCCGAATCCGACATCCCCGCAAATCAGGCGGTCCATCGGACGGTCGCTTTCCATGTCGGCTTTGACTGCTTGTGTCGCTTTCAATTGGTCGGGCGTGTCTTCGTAGATAAACGAGGCTTCCAATTCTTGTTGCAAATAGCTGTCGGGGGAGAACGCGAAGCCTTTCTCTGCGCGGCGGGCGGCATAAAGGCGGATGAGGTCGCGGGCTATGTCTTTCAACTTGCTTTTGGTCCGCTCCTTCAATTTGTTCCATGCGCCGGAACCTAACTTGTTCAAGCGCGGCTCGACGCCCTCCTTGCCTCGATATTTTGCGAGTTTGTGCAATGAGTGGATTGACACGAAGATTTTGTCGTCGTTGAGATAGGTGAGCTTTATCATTTCTTGCATCTTCCCGTTGACGGCAGTGCGCACCAAGCCTCCGAAGCGCCCTACGCCGTGGTCGACGTGCACAATGTAGTCGCCCACTTCAATTTGCGACAGTTCTTTCAGCGACAATGCGAGTTTTCCGCTTCGCGCGCGGTCGCTTTTCAATGTGTATTTATGGAAACGTTCGAAAATTTGATGGTCGGTGAACGCGCATATTTTCAACGTGTGGTCGATAAATCCTTCGTGCAAAGTGCGGAAGACCGGAACGAACGAGATGTCGTCGCCTCGATCGGCGAAGATGACGCGAAGCCGTTCGAATTGCGGCTCGCTGTCGGACAACACGTAAATGGAATAGCCTTCTTTCCGGAAGTTTTTAAACGATTCGCTGATGATGTCAAAATTTTTGTGGAACACGCCTTGCGGCGCTGTCTCGAACGTCAAGCTCGCATCGTAGTTGCCACGGTTGGAAACGGCGTAGTCGAGCGTGCGGAATTGTGACAATGAATCGCAAAACGCATCGGCGTCGACAACGTGGCTCATGGCGTCGGCATCGCCTTCTTTCGAGATAATCGCGCTTTCCGAAAGTGTTTCTGCCGCTATCGCATGGATGCGTTGGCAAAGCCATTCGCGGTCGTGGATCAGCAGCATGGCGTCGTTGCCGGCGAAATCGAGCAATGACTGCTTTCCGGAATCAGCCAAATTGTTGACTACCGTGATGTCGTCGATTTGCTGTTCCGAAAGTTGCGTTTCGATGTTAAACGTGCGAATGCTTTCTATGTCGTCGCCAAAAAAATCGATTCGGTAGGGCAACTCGTTGGAGTATGAGAAAATGTCGAGGATTGAGCCTCGAATGGCAAATTGCCCCGGCTCATAGACATAGTCGGTTTCTTCAAATCCGTTTTCCCGCAGTCGTTGCGCGACAACGGTCAAATCGGCAGTTCCGCCTTTTTTAAATCTCAAAGTGTTGTCGTCCAGAATCTTTTTTGATGCCACTTTTTCGGCCAAAGCCTCCGGATAGCTCACGAGAATGCGGGCAGTGCCGCTGTCCCAACGGCTCAACGCTTCGGCACGCAATATTTGCGACGGCGGATCGGGCTGCCCGTATTTGATGTCGCGCTTGTAGCCGGACGGGAAAAACAAGACGGCTTCGTCGCCGCAAAGCGCGCAAAGATCGCCGTAGAGATAGCCGGCCTCGTCGAGGTCGTTGGCAATAGCTATGTATGGATGTTTCGACGGAGGAAGCTGAGAAAACACGACAGCCGGCGCAGAGCCCGTAAGCCCGTCGATTTTAAGGCGGAAAGCCTTTTTGTCCTCGACAAGTTTCGACAATGCTTTTTTTCGCAAAGGAGGCATCAATCGTTCGCACAGCGCAGCGATGCCGATTGGCTTGTCGGATTTCGAGTCGGATTGTTTGGCAGCCTGCACTATCTATTCCTTGTCTGATTCGGTTTTCGGAGAAAGAATGCGCTTGTATTCCTCGGGATCGTTCAGCACTTTTGCCGCAGCTTCTATGCCGACATCGTCTTTCAAGCTGTAGATGATGCGCCCGCGCTCGAAGTAGTAGCGCGATAATATTTCAGGCACCAAAATGTCTTCAATGGCCTTGCGGTTGTTGTCAAGGTCTTGTTCGAGATTGTGTTTCAATAATTTGGCCAATGCGTCGAATGCCTGTCGGGTGGAATCGTTCATGTAACCTTCGATTTCTGCCGTTTCGCGCAATTGGTCGAGACCGGTTTCACAAACTTTGTCGTAGTTGAATTTTTCAGGATCTATAAATTGCTTGAATTCGGCAAAGTCGGCATCGGAAAGTTTGAATTGCTCCGGCGATGCGATGGTGTCGTGTTCGGTGGCAAATTTCGTGGCAAAATCGAAAGCCCAGTCGTCAACGTAGATATTGTACGTGAGGCGGCTGATTTTCCCCCAGTCCACAGTGATGTCGGGCGTGATGCCTCCGCCGTCGCGCACTTCACGGCCGTGAAGTGTCCGGAAAACAGTGGTCAAGCTGTCGGGAATGCGTTCGGCAGAGCCGTCGGCGGAGCGGTGGGAATAGTCGATGGCTTGTATCAAGCGCCCGCTGGGAATGTAGTATTTTGCAGTGGTCACCTTAACCATGTTGTCGAATGGCAGCGACAGGGTCGTTTGTACCAAACCTTTCCCGAACGAACGAGTGCCGACGACTACCGCGCGGTCGAGATCCTGCATTGCGCCTGTAACGATTTCTGCGGCCGATGCCGACCCGCCGTCGATAAGCACGCAAAGCGGTATTTCAGTGTCGATGGGTTTTTGTGTCGTTTTATAGATTCGTTCTTCTGTCTTTTCGCGGCCTTTGGTGCGGATGATTTCCGTGTTTTTCGGGACAAAGAAATTGGCGATTTGCACGGCACTCTCCACCAATCCACCGCCATTTCCGCGCAAATCGAGCACAATCGACTTCACGTTCGGATTTTTTTTCAGTTCGAGCAACGCTGTTTTCACTTCTTCCGGCGATGTCTCGGTGAATTGGGTCAGTTGGATGTATCCGATGCCATTGTCGAGCGCAGCATAGTAAGGCACCGAAGGCATTTGTATCTTTTTCCTTACGATGGTGAACGACAGGATGCTATCCTCCACGTAAGGACGATCCACGACGACGCGCACCGGCGTATTGGCTTGGCCTTTCAAGTGGTCGCTCACTTGCGATACCGTCCAATTAAGCGTGGAATCGTTGTCGATCATGATGATGCGGTCGCCCTGGCGCAATCCCGCTGTCGCAGCAGGGCTGCCTTCATAAGGATCGGCGATGACAACGCCGTTGTTTTTTGTCTGTCGGATGACGGAGCCGATGCCCCCGTATTCCCCTGTTGTCGACATTGACATGAAATCGTCGCGCTCGTCGGCGGGAATGTATTCCGTATAGGGATCCAATTCGCGCAGCATGGCATTGATGGCCGTGGTGATTGATTGTTCGGCATCGACAGTGTCGACATAGCGTGTCAGCAGTTCTTTGTACAACGAGTTGAATACCGTCAGATTGCGGGCGGCTGCCGCTTCGTCGCCTTTTCCTCCCACTGCTGCAACGACCGACGGAGCGGCTATTGCCAGCACAACGGCGGCGATCCATTTTCCGGAAATTTTTGTCATATTTGCTTGTTCGATGAAATTGTCGGCTAAATTACGTATTTTTGAACAGATACGAGCCGTCCCGAATGCAAATTCTTGCAAAATCCGCACATTGGAGCTTCGTCTTGACGATAGGACTCGTTTCAGCAAGACAAATCCAACTGGTATGATTGATTTGCATTCAAATGTTTTTATCTTTGCATAATATAAGCTGCACCTCGGCATAATCGCTCAAACAAGTTTGGCGCTTTGCTCTCGGTTTGCATTATCTTTGCCGGCAAAACAATGATGGATAGCCCTCTAAGAATTGAAATAAAGACGCGTTTGAAGGAGAAGGGCTTCGGGCGGATTAGACCGATGAAAATTTTGGCTTTCCAACTTTTTTGCCTTTAATCGTTGGAAACCAAAATGTGTTGTTTTGTTGAGTATAAATGCTGCATGTGGCACGTGAGGAATTTATTGCACAAGATAAATCATTATGGCGGTAAAAAAGTCAGAACTATATAGTACATTGTGGAAGTGCTGCGACGAACTTCGTGGCGGTATGGATGCAAGCCAATACAAAGATTATGTGTTGGTAATTCTTTTCGTTAAGTACATCAGCGATAAGAGTCGCAGTGACGAAGGGTTTGATATTGATATTCCTGACGGCTGTTACTTTGAGGATTTTGTTGCCCTCAAAGGCAATCCAAATATTGGCGAGGAGATGAATAAAAAGATGGCGGCCCTTGCCGAGGCTAATCAACTTGATGGCGTTTTTGTAGCCGATTTTGACGATGATGCCAAACTCGGCAAGGGAAAGGACAAAGTTGACACCCTGAGTGAGCTGATTGCTGTTTTTCAGAATGAAAACCTCGATTTTAGCAAAAATAGAGCAGCCGATGATGATCTCATCGGTGATGCTTATGAGTATCTGATGAAGAATTTCGCCACAGAGAGCGGTAAGAGCAAAGGACAATTCTACACACCGGCAGAGGTCAGTCGTGTGATGGCCAAAGTCGTCGGGTTGAGCAATGCTAAAAATGGGAGAAAGACGACTATCTATGATCCTACTTGTGGCTCGGGGTCTCTGCTTTTGCGTGCTATGTGTGAGACTCCAGATGGAGCAACCATCTATGGTCAGGAGAAAGACAACGCAACCGTTGGCTTGGCAAAAATGAATATGATTCTCCATAATGAGATTTATGCCGACATCAAGCAGGGTGACACGATTAATGACCCTCAGTTCAAAGATGACGACCAACTCAAGACATTTGACTACATTGTCGCAAATCCGCCGTTTTCTACAAAGTCTTGGCTGAAAAGTGCAAAAACTGAGGACGAATACCATCGTTGGGGCGAAGGCATTAAAATCGGTGTTCCGCCGGAAAAGAATGGTGATTATGCTTTTTTGCTCCACATTGTGCGATCTCTGAAACAAACTGGTTGCGCTGCCTGCATTTTGCCTCATGGTGTCCTATTTCGAGGTAATGCTGAGGCTAAGATTCGTAAATACCTCGTTGCCGAGAAGCGGTACATTAAAGGAATTATAGGGCTGCCGGCGAACCTCTTTTATGGTACAGGCATTCCGGCTTGTATCATCATCGTTGAGAAGTCGGAAGCAGCCGGGCGTAAAGGGGTGTTTATGATCGATGCCAAGAGCGGGTATGTCAAAGACGGCGCAAAGAACCGTCTGCGGGAACAGGATATTCGTCGCATTGTCGATACGTGGCAAGCACAGCGCGATGTGCCTCATTATGCGCGCTTTGTGCCTATGGAGGAGATTGAACGTAACGATTACAATCTCAACATACCTCGCTATGTATCTGCTCCCGATACGGAGATTCTGCAAGATATCGATGCCCACCTTCATGGAGGCCTGCCCAAACACGATATAGACCAGCTTGACGCCTATTGGGAAGTGTGCCCGTCGCTTCGTGATGAACTCTTTTGCGACCACCCTACACGCAAAGGTTATTTTTCGCTGAAGTGTAGTATCGATGTAGTGCGTGATGTCGTTGCCGAGAATACGGATTTTCGCAGGCAGAGCGATGCGTTTCGAAGCAGTTTTGCCAAGTGGTGTAATTGTCGCCGAGAGCGACTTTATTCCCTTGTTCCCGGATTTGCTCCCAAGAAACTCATCGAGCAATCGGGCAATTCGTTGATGGAGATTTTCGGAGCCGATAAATCGCTTGTCGATGCGTATGATGCCTATGACTGCCTGATGAATTACTGGGGCGAAACGATGCAGGACGATTGCTATATGATTTCGTCCGGAGGTTGGACGGTGCAATTGTACACTCCACAGCCTGCCACCAAAAAGAAAGACGAAAAGAAGAAAGAGAAAAAGGCAGCCGCACCCGAAGATGTCGTTTGCGACCTGCTCCCTGTGCCGATCGTCGTCGACGAGTATTTTGCAGAAAAACGGGATGTCATCGCTGCCGCTGAGGAGGTATTGGCGCAAAATGAGGCGCAGCTTGCTGCGCTGATCGAAGAGCAGGCGGAGAATTACCTCGATGAAGGCAATTTCCCCGATAGCAAGATGACCGATGCCAATGTGAAAAAACGAATTAAGGCACTCGATAAGATGACCGATGCCGGCGAGATTGCCGTGTTGCAAAAGTATCTCGAACTGAAAGGCGATATATCACTCAATAAGAAACTGATCAAGGAACGCAAGTACGACTTGCTTACCGCTCTTGTAGTCAAGTATGCCGATCTGTCAGAGGAGGAGATTAAACGGTTGGTTATTGAGAAAAAATGGTTCGCATCGCTTGCCTTGCGCCTTGACGGCGAGATGCAACGCATCAGCCAGCAACTCACCTCCAAGGTGTCGGCTCTTGCAGAGCGTTATGCCCAGACGCTCTCCGAGATTGATGCCGATATATCCGATTTAGAGGCAAAAGTCGCGGCACATTTGAAGCAGATGGGATACTAAAAACTGAGACTGCAAAGGGGTGCAATTGAAGATTATTAAAACGTAAGTAATGGATATGCCACAAGGATATAAGCAAACCGAGTTCGGCCCGATTCCATCGGATTGGATACTATGTACCTTTCAGGATGTATTAGCTACATTCTCGAGTGGGGCTACTCCGTATCGCGGGATTACTGAGTATTATAAAGGTAATGTGCGATGGATATCTAGTGGGGAGTTGAATTACAATAAAATTTTTGACACTATTGAACACATTTCCCAGCAGGCTGTGAGGAATACTAGTTTGCGTGTTCATCAGCCTGGAACATTCCTGATGGCAATTACAGGCCTTGAGGCCGAAGGTACTCGTGGACGATGTGCTTTTGTCGGAGCTCCTGCAACAACCAATCAGTCTTGTTTGGCAATAAATGGGACAGAGAGAATGTGCACTGAATATCTATTTTGGTTTTATCGCATGTGGGGGCAATATTTGGCATTTAAATATTGTCAGGGAACTAAACAACAAAGTTATACTGCCAATATTGTTAGGAATTTGCCTATATATGGGCCAAAAGATATTACCGAGCAGCGAGCTATTGCGGAGGCATTGAGCGATATGGATGGATTGATTGCGGCATTGGATAAGAAAATCGCTAAGAAACGCTTGATTAAGCAAGGGACGATGCAACAACTCCTAACCGGCAAAAAACGCCTTCTCGGATTTACCGATCCATGGGTGGAAAAGAAATTAGGAGAAATTTTGGATTATGAACAGCCTCAGCCGTATTTAGTTGTGTCAACTGACTATGTTGATAGTGGAATTCCCGTCCTTACTGCAGGCAAATCGTTGATATTGGGTTATACAACAGAACAATTTGGAATATACAACAAGTTGCCTGTTATTATTTTTGATGATTTCACTACGGATAGTAAATATATATCGTATCCTTTTAAGGTGAAGTCATCAGCAATGAAGATGCTTGCCTTGAAAAACAATGATTACGATTTGCGGTTAGTATATGAGTTGATGCAGCAGATAGATTTCCCTCTTAAAGATCATCAACGGTATTGGATTTCAGAGTATAGTCAATTGACAATATCCATACCCAAAGATAGAGAAGAACAGACAGCAATAGCTACAATTCTGACCGATATGGATAAGGAGATAGCAGATCTTGAAGCACGGCGTGACAAGTGCAGCTTCCTAAAATCGGGCATGATGCAAAAGCTATTAACGGGACAAATTCGTTTGATAAAGTCGCGGGCAAAGGTTGTACCTTTGGTTCCTGAGGTCTTCACGGCAAGAGAAATTCCCGTCGATGCTCATATTTTGGCCGGACATATTGTTAATAGATTGTGGCAATCAAAAGGTTGGGGGCGTACTAAATTACAAAAGTCGTTACATCTTATTGGATATTGTGTGCAGTTGAATTTAGGTAATGAGTATATTCGTAACACTGCTGGCCCTGATGATCAATTGCTTATGAACTATATTGATCAAAAATTCAAACAATATCGCCACGTTAAGATAGTAAAAGAACGATGGTCGGATGGAACAGTACATTACTCTTACTTTCCGACATCTCTTGTTCAGGAGTTGGAAATGGCATACGAACGATATCCTCAGGATATTCGTGAGCATATAGATATGTTGCTTGACAAATTAAGCACAATGAATTTAGCAGGAGCTGAGATTCTGTCAACTCTTTATGCGGTATGGAATAATCGAATAATTAAGGGTGAACAAGTAACGGATGATTTGTTGCTTGCAGACTTCTATGCATGGAGTAAGCACAAGGCAGATTTTGAAGAGAGAAAAGTAAGGAAAGCATTGGATTATATGCGAAAGGAGAATATCATTCCAGTCGGTTGGGGAAAATATATTGATAAAAAGTAAACTGATATGAGTGATTTTAAGCTTTTAACACAGAGAAAAATAGTCGATATTTTAATGGGTGATGTGGTCATTCTTGAAAAGGAAGGCAAGCAATTTCGTTTACCATATTTATCAGGTCCAAGACTTTGCGAACTATCAACAAAGTTTGGGTTAGAGCGCACGTATACATGGGGTGGAGGAATGAGTCGATGGGTATATCTAACGGAACTAATTAAGTATTTAGACCGTCATGATACTGTCGGAGATTTAATAAAGTATTTATTTGATTTTGGGAACCTTAATGATGTCCTGAGTGGGATTCATGATAGCAAGACAGTCAAAGCATATTATTCAGAGATCATAGCTTCTGCAATATCAATGATTAATGTACAATTGCTCTATAGCCATAAAGAATTGCGAAGCATTAATTCTCAATTCGTAATTGCCGATATTGGTGAGTCTGTTATTATTTCAACGGAGAAAGTTTCTGGTATAACAGTAGAATATATCAGAGGTCTTGTTGGTCGTGTTGAAGAAGATTTATATGGCAAACACTATGATAGTGTAGTAACAAAGTCTAGAACTCTCGTTGAAGAGGTAATAATATACATATTGGAGCAACGAAGTATACCTGTGCCAACGAGTGGGAATCTTATAGAACTATATCGCGAATGTAAAGTTACATTAGGCATGGTGCATGATAAATCTTGGGATAAACGTATTCTGGAAATGTTATCTGGGTTAGAGAAAATTGTTAATGCTGTTTCTGGAATGCGAAACACGAATAGCGATGCTCATGGTGCTGGTTCTGCCAGAATCGAGATTAAAGATCGGGAAGCTCGATTAATTGTAAACTCGGCTATTACAATGTGTGAGTATATCTTAGACGTATACGAATCTCAAAAATGATTTTAACGGTTGGAGGTATATGTTTCGAGAAATAGAATAAAACGAAATAATATGGACGCAAACATCGGGGCAAAGGAACGTGTGACGCAAAACAGGTTGATAGGACTTTTTAAGAATGTCTTAAATTACGCCTATCTCGGGAACTGGGAGACTCGTGAGGGTAATGCCAATATCGAAGAAAAGTTGCTTGCAGCATATCTTTCGCGGCGCGGCTATACCGACAAGGAGATACGGAGTGCCATTGCCAAATTCAAGCAGTCGGCGAGCTCCATCGGTGGCGGATTGTATAACGCCAACAAGGAGGTATATACATTGTTGCGCTATGGCGTGAACGTACAGGCCGAAGCGGACGAAAAGAAAAAGATGGTACGCCTTATTGATTGGGCGAACCCGATGGAAAATAATTTTCAGATTGCCGAGGAAGTGACGATTCAAGGCGACAGCGACCGCCGTCCCGATCTGGTCGTGTATGTCAATGGCATTGCGCTTGCCGTGATCGAACTCAAACGTAGCACGGTCTCTGCCCATGAGGGTATTCGCCAAAATATCCGTAACCAGCAGAATGGTTATATTCCTCGATTCTTCACGACCATACAGTTGCTTTTTGCGGGCAACGACACTGAGGGATTGCACTATGGCGTAATCAAAACTCCTGAAAAATTCTGGTTGCGTTGGAAAGAACCGTGTGGCGAGCCGTGCAAGCCATCGCGTTTCACGGCGGAGGAGTATCCCAATGAGTTGGATCGTAGTGTTTTGCAATTCTTTGAGCCGACAAGGCTATTGGAATATATCCATGACTTCGTCATTTTTGATGGAGGCATCAAAAAGGCCGCCCGTCCCAATCAATATTTTGCCATTAAAGCGGCTCAGATCAGAGCGCGCAACAAGCAAAACGGTATTATATGGCATTCGCAAGGTTCCGGCAAATCGCTTACGATGGTTTGGCTGGCTCAGTGGATACGTGAAAACATAAGCGATGCTCGCGTGGTGATTATTACAGACCGCGATGAGCTGGACAAACAAATAGAATCAGGCTTCAAAGATGCAGGGGAGCAGATTCGGCGAGCCAAAAGTAGTGGCAAGCTGATTGAGATGCTCAATGCCGCCGAGCCATGGTTGATTTGCACGTTGATCCACAAATTTGGCAATAAGAATGACGGCGATGCCATATCGGTAGGAAATAAGAAGGCGAGCAAGTCGCTCGGCTTGTATCTTGACGAGTTGGCGAAATCGCTTCCTGCCAATTTCCGGGCGAAGGGCAATATTTACGTTTTTATTGACGAGTGCCATCGCACGCAAGGAGGCATGCTCCACGAAGCCATGAAGCATATCATGGGGAATGATGTGATGCTGATAGGTTTTACTGGTACACCTTTGCTCCATGCGGACAAGAAGCAATCGATAGAGACCTTTGGCTCGTATATTCATAGCTATAAGTTTAATGAAGCCGTAGAGGACGGGGTTGTTCTCGACCTGCGCTACGAAGCAAGAAATGTAGAACAATATTTGGGCAAACGGGAAAAAATTGATGAGTGGTTTGACACGAAAACTAAGGGGCTGAGTTCGGTAGCCCGAGCAGCTTTGAAAGAGCGTTGGGCAAAGATGGAAAAGTTGTTTAGCAGCAAGGAGCGCATTGATCGCATTGTTGCAGATATTTGCCAAGACATGAGCACAAAACGGGCTTTGGCCGGCGGGTACGGAAATGCCATGCTTGTGGCCGACAGCATTTATCAGGCGTGCCGTTATTGGGAGGTTTTTCAATCGACGGAGTTGAAAGGGCATTGCGCTGTGGTTACAAGTTACGATGCAAGTAGCGCATCGGTAAAAGACGAGTATCAAGGCGATGGGGAGACAGAGGATCTCACGAAATATGAGATATATCAAAAAATGATTGGCGATAAAACGCCGGAACAGTTTGAAACTTGGGCGAAAAAGGAATTTATAGATCATCCCGGAGATATGAAGTTGCTGATTGTCGTAGACAAGCTGTTGACCGGATTTGATGCGCCGTCGGCAACTTATCTTTACATAGACAAGAAAATGCGGGATCACAATCTGTTCCAAGCAATCTGCCGTGTGAATCGAGTGGGTGGCGAGGAAAAAGATTATGGGTATATTATTGATTATCAAGATTTGTTTGGTGCTGTCAAGCGAGCGATCGAGGACTATACGAATGGCGCATTTGACGGTTTTGATGCAGATGATATAAAAGGACTTCTCTCAAATCGTCTTTCCGAAGGACGGAAAGCTTTGGAAGAGTCATTGCAAGCTGTTTACACGATGTGTGAGGTGATACACCCGCAAACTCGGGAGGGTTATTTCGAATATTTTGTATATTCCGAAACTACACCTGTCGAAAACCAACAAAGTGAATGTGAAGAAAATGCCAATAAGCGAGAAACATTCTACAAGCTTGTGTCTCGATTGGTGCGCCGCTACATTGATATTGCCAATGAAATGGAGCAGGCCGGCTATACGGCAGAGGAAGCAAAAGATATCAAAAAGCAGGTTGACTATTTCAACGATATCAAAGATGAAATAAAGTTGAAAAGTGGAGATGCGCTCGATCTGAAATATTACGATCCGGCAATGCGTCAGCTTATCGATAATTATGTGCGGGCGGAAGATAGTGAGAAATTGGTCGATTTGGCAGATGTCTCGTTTCTTGACCTTATTGATGTGGATGGTGATAGGGCGATTGATTCGTTGCCAAAGGGTATTAAGCAAAACGAACGTTCTGTAGCTGAGATTTTGGCGGCGAATATGCGCAAGATGATTATCAGCGAGCGGCCCAATAATCCGGCTTATTTTGATAAAATGTCGGAATTGCTCAACCAGTTGCTTCAAGAACAGAAGGACGGCAAGATTCAATATAAGGAACTAATAAAAAAACTCATCGAAAAACTGAAAGAAGCTCGGTTGACCATTAAGGCAAAATACCCTGCAACCATTGATACAAAGGGGAAACAGGCTCTTTATGATAATCTTGGAAAAGATGAAACCTTGGCTCTTCGAATGCACGAAGCAATCAAAGCAAATGCACGTGACGGTTTCAGAGATATGGATAGCAGTGGACTGAAAAAGATGAAAGCCCTTCGGAGAGCCGTTGAGAGTGAATTGCAAGGGGTCGGGCCGGAGAAAATTGATGATCTAATGCAATTGATCGTTGCGCAAAAAGAATACTGATGGCTATTATTGAGGTTGCTAAAATATCTGCAGAAGTAGAGTGGAAGGAAATTAAGAATGTACACCTTACAATTTATCCGCCTGATGCTCGCATTCATGTCTCTGCACCCATGAAGATGACGGAGGATGCGGTACGATTGTTTTTGCTTGCAAAAATACCGTGGATAAAGCAACGCATATCACAGATTCTTGATCAGAATCGTCAGACTCCTCGTGAATACGTGTCTGGTGAGAATCATTATTTTAAGGGGCAAAGATATCGCTTAAAAGTGTTGTTTCATAATGCTCCCGCAAAAGTAGAGGTTCAAGGCAATGAATATATTAAACTGTATGTTCGTGAAGGCACATCGAAAGAGCGCAGGGCAGAAGTGTTGCGAGAATGGTATCGTTTGGAATTCAAATCAATGCTTCCTCCTCTAATTGCAAAATGGGAACAGGTTTTGGGAGTAAAGGCAAATAAATGGGAAGTCAAGCAGATGAAAACATTATGGGGAAGTTGTAACCATCGCACGAAAAATATTATTTTTAATCTTGAATTAATTAAAAAGCCTGTCCATTGCATAGAATATATTATTGTTCATGAATTATTGCATATTAGGGTGCGTTTGCATGATGCAGAATATACTGCATTGTTAAATCGATATTTTCCTAATTGGCGAATCTTGAAAGATGAATTGAACGAATTTATTGTATGACGGACGATTCATGCAATAAATTTGAAGAAATACAAGGCAAGATACGTGTGGGCGCAGCTAAAAGGAAACAAGTGAAAGTATCATGATAGCTGATAGAGATGTGCCTATGCTTAGTGAGGTTTATGCAATAAATTGATTTTCAGTCAAGTTCCTATTTCCCGATGCAGAAGCGGGAGAAGATGGAGCCGAGGACTTCGTCGGTTGTGATTTCGCCGGTGATTTCTCCGAGGTAGTGCATGCATTCTCGGATGTCTTGCGCTGCGAAGTCGCCTGATATGCCAGCTTTCAGCCCGGCGATGGCTCTTTGGATGGCGTCGCGTGCATGGACGAGTGCGTCGTAGTGGCGCGCATTGGCAACGACAACGGCGTCGGGGTCGTTGTCGGGGATTTGGGCGGCTTTTAAGAGCATTTGTTCCAGCCGGTCGACGTCGATGTCGCATTTGGCGGAGATGAATGTCGCTCGTGTGGATGGCGTCGCTTTTTCGATGGCTTTGTGCACGCTGGCAAGCGTGTCGGGGTCGAGACGGTCTATTTTGTTGACGACGGCTATCAGGGTTTTTCCTTTGGTGCGCGGCAGTATGTCGGCAGCGACGGCGGGGATGTTGTCGAGGGGTTGCGTGGCATCGATCATCCAAAGCACAATGCCGGCTTCAGATATTTTTTTGAATGTGCGTTCGATGCCCATCGATTCGATGGTGTCGTCGGTTTGCCGGATTCCGGCTGTGTCGATGAATCGGAAGGTGAGTCCTCCGAGGTCGATAGTGTCTTCGATGGCGTCGCGGGTAGTGCCGCGAATGTCGCTTACGAGGGCTTTGTCGTCGTGGAGCAGGCGGTTGAGGAGGGTGGATTTTCCGGCGTTCGGCTCTCCTACGATTGCCACAGGAATTCCGTTTTTGATGGCGTTTCCGATGGCGAAGGAGTCGGCCAGTCGGGAAAGGGTGGCGTTGATGTCTTCCGCGAGGGCGACGAGCCGTGTGCGGTCGGCAAATTCCACTTCTTCTTCGCTGAAATCGAGTTCGAGTTCGATGAGCGACACGAATTCGAGCAGTTTTTCGCGCAATGCGGACAGCATTCGGCTGAATCCGCCGCGCATTTGGCTCACAGCGATGCGGTGGGCTGCTCGCGACGACGACGCGATGACGTCGGCGATGGCTTCTGCTTGCGAGAGGTCGAGCTTGCGGTTGAGGAATGCGCGACGCGTAAATTCTCCGCCTTCGGCTGCGCGGCATCCGTTGGCTATGAGGAGGGCGACAATTTGGCTTTGCACCCATGTGGAGCCGTGGCACGACAGTTCGACAACGTCTTCGCCCGTGAAGGAATGGGGTGCGCGGAATACGGATGCCACTACTTCGTCGAGCGTTTCCCCGTCGGGATAAACGATGCGTCCGAAGTGCAAAGTGTGGGAGGGCGCGGCGGCGAGATTCGCGCCTTTCCATGATTTCATGACGGTTGGCAGGGCGTCGGGCCCGCTCACTCTGACGACGGCGATTCCTCCTTTCCCGTGGGGGGTGGAAACGGCGCATATCGTGTCGGAAATTAAGTCGTGTGTCAGTTGTTCCATTCGTTGTAGTCGCAAGATTGTTCGATACGGTTTTCAATGTCGTCGGGGAGCGCTCTGAAAAAGTCGAATCCGGTGAGTGTCTCGACGCTGTCGATGCTGACGGCTTGCCGCGCTATCGTTTTTTGTCCGCCGGCATTTTGATAGACGAATGCGATGCCGCGCCCTTCCGAAGGTGCCAACAGTACTTTGAAAAAGGCGTCGGGCACGGCGATGTCTCCGGCGATTGTTTTATGGGCGTCGCCGACAACCGGTCCTGTAATGACGATTATCGCGCTGTCGCGTATTGCCCAGTCGCGCACTTTGTCTTCCAATTGCTTCCATCCTCCGCGGTTGAGCGCGGGGAATTGCGGACATATATTTGTCATATAGAACGATTCGCGCATGGCTTGTTCGCTCCATTTCATGTCGGCGGCCGGAGCCATGTGGCCGCGGTCGTAGCCGGAGCGAGTGTAGTCGGCCGATTTCGGGCAATTCTCGACGTTTGCGTCGCGCTTGAAGCTGCCCGCGCGTTTGGCGTTTCCTTTCGTTTCGCTGCGTGTCAGCTCGTAGGCGACGTAGTTGGGAATGCGGAAAGTGGGGTTGAACGACACGGCGTAGCCGGTGTATTCGACGTTTTGGCTGTCGACAGTCGACGGCATTGCGACAGTCAGCAATTGCGCGTTTTCGACTCGAATGGGCGAATCGTCGGTTTTCTCAAACCACGAGAATCCTGCTTCGCCCGTGGCAATGCGGCTTGCATAAAGCACACCGGCCACGAGCAGAATGGCAATGGCGGCCACTGCCAGCAATTTCACGAACAGGCGATTGCCGCCGGATGTGCTTCTTCTCGACTTTTTCCGCTTTTGAGCCATAAGGGAGACGTATCTGCCTGCAAAGTTACGGAATCTGCCGGTAATATCAAGCGGCGGTGTCAGGGCGGCACTTAAACGCCGCTAAAAATCGAGCGACAACTGCACTGCCACCGACCGACGCGGCGCATCGCTCGCCGGATTCGACACCGACAAGCCCAAAAGCCTCACGGGAAGCCGTTCGCAATCGACCTCGGCCAGCAATTCTTTTGCCAACGGGAGAATTCGCGATTTGCGATTGAGCGCGACATTGACCGTTCGGCTGTGAGTCACTTGGGTAAAATCGGCATACTTCACCTTCAACGTCAATGTGTTTCCTTCAAATTCATGACGTTTCAGCCGCTCTGTCAGCTCCAACACCAATTGGTAGAGGTTGACCGTCAATAGCGACCGTCGCGACAAATCCTGTTCCAATGTGCGTTCGCATCCGATGGATTTTCGCACCCGTTCCGGTTCCACCTGCCTGTTGTCGATGCCTCGCGCGAAATCGTAATACAACGCTCCCGCTTTTCCAAACGCGTCGATCAATCCCCCTTTGGAATAAGAACGCAACAAGGCTCCGTTGTGGATGCCCATCGCGTGCATTTTGCGTGCCGTCACTTGCCCGACGCCCCAAAATGCCTCAATCGGAAGATGCGCAATGAAATCCAACGCTTGCGAAGGATGCACCGTGCACAACCCGTCGGGCTTGCGATAGTCGGAAGCGACTTTCGCCAGAAATTTATTGTACGACACGCCAGCCGACGCCGTCAAATGCAATTCCTCGCGGATTCTCCGCTTTATTTCAATTGCGATGTCGACAGCCAGCGGGATGCCTTTCTTGTTGTGTGTCACGTCGAGAAAAGCCTCGTCGAGCGACAAGGGTTCAATCAAGTCCGTATAGTCGCGGAATATTTCGTGGATCTGCGCCGAAACTTCCTTGTAGACCTGCATCCTGCCTTCCACGAAAATCAAATCAGGACACAATCGTTTCGCCCGCACCGACGGCATGGCCGAACGCACGCCGTAGCGCCGAGCCTCGTAGCTCGCAGCCGCCACGACGCTCCGCATCTCTTCATGCCCCACTGCGACAGGCTTGCCGCGCAATTCCGGGTGGTCGCGCTGCTCTACGGAAGCATAAAACGCGTCCATGTCCACATGTATGATTTTTCGATATTCCGGCATATTGCAAAGTTACGATTTTTTTGTCCGGAAAGTGCATATAAAAAGTGTTTGAGAGAAGAATGAGGAAAGTTTACTGGTTATC
>OIXG01001575.1_pt1 | contig 21041 bp, 18 predicted proteins | sample 1587731 | NCBI WGS metagenome assembly OIXG01 (sample SAMEA3888908, study PRJEB22519) | human gut metagenome | biome: human gut; feature: human-associated habitat; material: faeces | place: Denmark | collected 2010
TGAAGAGCGGGAAGTAGGCGTTCTGGTGTCCCGTGTCCTTGAACATCTTGTCCAGCGCAGCCTGCATCTTCTCCCAGATGGCGTAGCCGTAGGGTTTGATGACCATACATCCGCGGACGGCGGAGTTCTCCGCAAGTCCCGCCTTCACGACCAGGTCGTTATACCACTGCGAGTAGTTCTCGTCGGACTTCGTGAGATCTTTCAGTTCCTTTGCCATATCTCTAAATCTTTAATTTTGCGTTTTATCCGGCAAAATTAAAGATTTTAATTAAAAATTAAGAATTAAAATCAAGAATTATGGATACCATCTGAAAAAAGCTCCCTTTGCAGAGAGCTTTTCTGAAAATCGCCGACAGATCAGAAGCGGAATCCGAGCGTCAGCGCCACGTTGTGACGGTTGATGTCGGTCGAATAGAGGGCGCTCTCGGTGTACCCGACCTTGTCCTCGGCATAGAACAGGTAGTAGTCCGACAGTTTCGACGACACGTACTGATAGGCCAGGTCGAGCAGCACGCCCCGGGACAGGACGAATCCCACGCCTGCGCCGTAATAGGTCGTCTGCTTGATGACGGGCGATGCCGGCGGAAACTCATCGTCCCGGACCATCGAACCGCTGTAACCGAAGCCCGCACGCAGCGACAGCACCGGCAGGGGTTTGAACTCGGCGCCCACACGCACGATGTTCGAAGCCTTGAAATTCTGGCGGAACGAATCGTTGTACCACGACTGCGAATCCAGCCCCGAGGGGTTGTCCTTGATGCGGATTCCGTTATACCAGTCGCGCTCGTAGTCGACCGAAATCACGCCCCGCTCGCCGAACGTGTACGACGCGCCGAACATCAGCCGCGTCGGCGAGACGAACGACCAGCCGTTGGGGCCGTCGTCGACCAGCAGCGGCGAGGTCATGTTGGGATCGTTCGCCGTGGAAATGTATCCATCCTTGTCGGGCGTCACGTTCGGATCGGTATCGTTGTTGGCATAGGCCAGTCCGGCCGCCGCGCTCTGGAATTTCCGGTCGAGCGAATAGTAGGTCGGAGTGTGGATCGCCGCGCCGAGACGCAGGTTCGCCGTCGGACGATAGACGATGCCCGCCTTGAAGTTGACGCCCATGCCGTCCACGATCACGCTCTGGTTGAGTTTCCAGCGCAGCAGCTGATAGTCCAGCCCGGAATTTCCGAAATCGGGCGTGTTCTGGCTCGGCGCATCGTAGAAATACTCCTCGACATAGTCGATGTACTTGCGCTGGTAGACGCTCTGGATGCCCAGCGACGCACCGATGTAGATTTTATTGTTGATATTGGCGCCCACCGACAGCACATACTCGCCGATCGAGCCTTTGCTCCGCAGCATCGTGTAGTGGTCGACGCCCGCATTGTTCCCGACCCATGTCGGTTTCCACGTCCCGGGATCGTCGGGATCGGTCTGGTCGATCAGAAACCCGCGGTAAGCCAGCATCGCATTCCAATACTGGGGATCGTTCGGCCAAACCCAGTCGCCCGAACCGCCGTTCGTATAAAATTTGTTTTTCGAGACGCCGTCCCACTTCAGCTGACGGGCATAGGCGTCGCCGATGGTCGCGGCCTGGTTCTGCCGCACGAACCCATAGTCGTAGTTGAAATCGGCGATGCGGTTGTAGCCGAAGCCGACATTGAGGCTGATGAGCGAGCGCGAACCCTCGTAAGCGTTGATCACGACACCGATGTTGGCCATCGAAAAGCGGTCGCGCGAATTGCGCCCGTACTCCGGGGCGTTGCCCTTGCTGCGCGCGAAGGACATCATCGGCGTGATCGAAATGTCGCCGTGGCGGTACATGCCCAGACCCGCCGGGTTGATCGACATCGACGAGAGGTCGGCGCCCAGCGAGGTGAAAGCCCCCGCCATGGCCATGGCGCGCGCCGTGCCGAAGTTGAACTGCGTCTGCGAGAGTTCGATCATATCGGTCGGCATCAGCAGGTCCTTGTCCATCAGAAGTCCGCCCCATTGCTGAGCCGAAGCCCCGGCCGCCGTCGCGGCGGCCGCAAGCGTGATTATCAGTCGTTTCATAGTCGTTTGCACATTAAGAAAGTCAACCGTTAACGTCCGCCGGAGTTCCGGTAGCTGCCTCCCGAAGAGGTCGTACCCGACCCGCCGCGCGAACCTCCGCCGTAACTGCCGCCCGACGAAGGCGAACTGCCGCGGTTGTAGGACGACGAACTGCCGCGGTTATAACTGTTGCCCCGGTCGTAGGTGTTGCCGCCGGAGTTGCGGTAGCCGTTATCGTTGTACCGGCTGCCGCCGCGCGACGAGCTGCCCGAATTATAGCGTCCTCCGGACGAGTTCCGCCCGCCGCTGTTGTCGCGCACGCCGAAGGTGTTCCGGCCGCCGCTGCTGCCGCCGCGCATCGACCCGGTCGATTTCGAACCGGAATACGATCCCACACCGTAGCGGGTTCCCGAAGGCGACGTGTAGGGATTGGGCCGGCGCACGATGTTCGACTGATAAGGCCGTCCGTGCCAGCCCGGCCCCCATCCGGGACCATGATGATGCCCGTGCCATCCGGGCCCCCAGCCCCAGCCCGGTCCGTACCAGGGGTCGTACCACGAACTGTACCACGGTCCCCAACCGGGTCCGTACCAGGGATTGTGCCACGAGTTCCACCCGAAGCTCCAGCCCCAGCTGCCGAACGAGAAGCTCGGGCCCCAGGGCCTGTTCCACCCGTAGTACCACGGATCGGAGTAGATCACCGTGCCCCACGATCCGAACATCGAGGTGATGTACTTGGGTTCCACCCACACCTGGTCGCCCATGACCACGATGTTGTAAAACGCCGGGTCGTAGGCCGACACGTAGTTGAAGGCCGAACCGTAGCGGGCATTGATGTAGCTCGACGGCATCTTGTAGGTCGGCGACTCGAATCCGCGCAGGCGACGCGCGTAAGCGCTTTCATAGTCGTCGGCCAACACGCTCTCGTAAGGATTTGCGTCCGCAGAGCGGTATTCGTAATAGCTATTCTCCGCGGCAGCGGCCTTCGCCTCGGCGATCCGCGCCTCCCATTCGGCCCTGCGGGCTTCGGCGGCAGCGCGCTGCGCCTCGGCCTCGGCCTGCTTCCTGCGGGAGATCTCCGCGCGGTCATGCACGGCGTAGAGATCGTCGGAAGCATACCCCGCCGAGGCGTAGTAAGCCGACGAGCAGCTTGCGAGGCCTGCGGACAGGATGACGGTTCCGAATAAAATTTTCAACTTTTTCATAGCGCACGTAATGTTTGCGTTAGTTCTTCAGGTACCAAACGAAAACCGTACCGATTTTAGTATCGTTCTTCTTTATAAACGGCCGCGCACGGAAAATACTGCATGCGCGAAGCGGGTCCGTCCGTTTGCAAAGATACGAACCGGCGAAAGCAAAAGCAAACTTGCCTGCATTTTGCCGCGCGGGCGTATCTTCTGACGAAGTCAAAGATACGAATAATTCCGGAAAAGCGGCAGAAACAGGGCCTCCGGAGGCGTTTTTTCAACCAAATGTGATTTTTTCCGCACGAAAATGTGCGAAAATAAAAAATATGCCTATATTTGCAGTCCCAAAACAACGGTTTTGGATCGGGAGAACGGGGCAAGGCCCTCCTCCCGCGACCGAAAAGGAGAGGTGCCGGAGTGGTCGATCGGGCCGCACTCGAAATGCGGTGTACGGGCAACTGTACCGGGGGTTCGAATCCCTCTCTCTCCGCTGACAACCTTAATTATTAAGGTTTTACAAGTAAGGCACCCAAAAAGGAACCCATTTTTAAGGCCCTTTTGGGTGCTTTCCTTTTATCTCCGCTAAAACAATTTGCGGAAGAAGGCGGCTACGGCCGTAAATACTTTTGTCTTCCGAAGGAAGAAAAAGGCAACCGCCAATAGTACCAAAATCCCGAAAATGTAACGCCACCTGTACGGGTCGGCCGCCGGTTTTTCGGTAATATCGGTGTCCCTATCGGTGTCCGTGTTCACTTCTTCCGTCTTGGTCGTCTCCGTCTTCTGTTCCTCCTGCGTTACTCCGGCCGCTTCGGTCTTCTGTCTTACCGTGAAGGTTTCGATACTCTTAATAGCTCCCTGCCTTCCGTTATCGGGTGGCTGCTTCTCTTTCTGCTCCTTTGGCCGGTTCTTGGGTGTGTCTGCGACCGGCTTAGACGGGCCACCCGTCTGCGTAGTACCCTGCTTTGCCGGCAGAGTATCGGGTTCCGGCGGGAAAAACTCGATTTTCGTATAGGTTACTTCTACGCTTTCGGTCTTCGTACTGTCTACCGTCCGGCGAAATTCGGCCGCCGTAGTTTCGTCCCGCTTTTCTTCGGTCTTAGCCGTTTCCTTCGTGCTGCCGGCCAACTTTCGCGGCGTGGAACACCCGATAAGGGAAGCGGCCGCAAGGCCCCAAAGAATAGTTATAAGGGTTTTTGTTCTCATACGATTTCAATAGTAATTTTTTCTTTCCGGGCTATCGCTGCCTTACACCGCTTTGTAAGTTCAAGTTCGTAAGGCGTGGAATTGATAACGCGGCCTTTTACCTTGTTTTCTCCGACCAAGATACAGCCGGAAGTGTCCTTACCGGTATTGCCCCGATGAATCAGAATGCCGTCGAAATGCGGCACGTTCAAAAGGCGCGGAAGGTCGCGGCCGAAGCGCGGCGAACGGTTTACGGTTACTTCGTAGGTTCCGAACGGTATAGCCGTTTCGTTCTTTACCTTCTGTTCCCCGTTGTCGAATCTGCCGTTTCGGTTGTCGTCCCTGTTCTTATCTTCCAAGGTGTCGCAAAAACGCACTCCGTCGATGAACAGCGTACCGATAGTATAGGTTTCGGCGAAGTATCGCCGTTTAAGCGTTAGTCTCATTGTCGCCCCCTTTCTCTTTTTCCTTTTTCAGATACTCGATAACGCCGGCTATAATCTCCTGTTCGTCTTTATGCTGGATAATTTGCGAAAGGATTTTTGCCGCGTCCCCGATTTTGGCCCGCTCTTTGGCTTCGCTGTTCTCGTAGATACTCTTTAATTCGATAAATCCCACGAACATAGCCCCTATAAACGTAAAGAACGGCAATACCGGTAAAGTGTGGTTCGTCTGCGGGTTTAGCTGCGTAATAGCCAACATTTGCACCACGTCGATAGCCGTAATTACGAGTATCATATTGAAATACCGGCTTATTTTGTCTACGGTCTTACGCAACCCGTACGAAGACCGGTATTCCCCGCGCTGCTTGGCTTTCCGAATCCCGGCCCAAAGGTCGAGGAAGACCACGAACAGAACAAGCGCGTAAACGCAAGCTATAATAATAAGTTGCGGCCCGAAGGTCTGTAAGATATTTTCCATAGCTTAATTTCCCGTTGTCCCTACGTCGATACCGGCGGCGGCAAGGTCGGCCCGAACCATTGCTTTAACCGCAAGCACTTCTTTAAGGTAGTTTTCGTATTCGGTTTTGTCCGCTTCGTCCGTCGAAAGCCCAAGTACGAAAGCGTTGTACTTGTTGATAAGGCTAAATTCTTCGGTTTCGTCCCGGCGGGAACGCAAAACGGCCTTTACGCATTTGTCGTAATCCGGGCGGCCCCATACTTCCACCGTGTCGTAGTCGTATGCCTTCCTTGCGGCCGGTGCCTGTTCGCCTTCTTGTTCGGCCATAGGTTCCGGCTGTACGTCCACTTCGGTAATATCGTAATTGTAATGCCAACTGCCGTTACCCAAATCCTGCAAAATGGGCGGTCTATCGTTTGAATTTGATTTCATACTTCGATGTTTTAGAAAGTTTCTTAATCAAGTGTTTGCTATCGCAAGACTTCGCCCAACCCCACCAAGGGCAAATAGCCTGCTTAAAGTCCTTTTCGGATAATGGCCCTTTCCGCTTGTTCAGTTTCGCCAACCGTTGGCAAAAGGTCTTTTTAATGCCCTTTCGCATTCGGGTATGCGTGTGGAAAAATACATATCCTACGAAGTCGATACCGCGAGCCGCTACGGGGAAAACCTGCCAATTTCCTTTAACCTCTAATTTCAAATCCCCCAAATACGCCCTAATTTCGCCCATTAAGGAATGAAGGTAGGCTTTATCAGGCGCAAGTATTACGATGTCGTCCGCGTAGCGGAAGTAGTGCTTTACCCGCTTCTGCTCCTTTATCCAATGGTCGAAGTAGGTTAAATAGAGGTTAGCGAAATATTGGCTTAGATAGTTTCCGATAGGTACGCCGTCCGCCGAATCTACGATTTCGTCAAGTAAGCGAAGTAGCCTTTTGTCCTTCAACTTGCGGCGTAGAATGGATTTTAATACGTCGTGGTTAATAGAAGGATAGAACTTGCGAATATCCAATTTCAAACAAAACGTAGTACCTTCCGGGTCTTCCCGTAGGGCCTGTTTTACCTTCTTCGCGGCCGCGTGAATCCCCCGGTTCTTAATGCAGCTATAAGTGTCCGCCGTGAAGGTAGAAACCCAAATAGGCTCCAAGACGTTCATTATAGCGTGGTGCAAAATGCGGTCGGGGAAGTAAGGCAAGCGGTATATTTCCCGTTCTTTCGGTTCGTAAATCGTGAATACGTCGTACTTCGATGTATGGAAAGTACCGTTTAGCAAGGTTTCGCGCAACTTCAATAGGTTAGCTTCCCTGTTTTTGTCGTGTTCGATAACTCCGTACGTGCGTAACTTACCCTTACGGGCTTTTTCGTCCGCAAGCTGCAAGTTCTCGATAGAACATATCTTTTCGTACAAGTTACCTATTCGCTTCATTGCGTTACTCGTTTGCTGATTTCTTAGGGAACGTTCGGGAATCCCTACTAATACCCCTTAAATAGTTGTTGTTTTTTGCCAAGTGGCAAGGTTTTTACCCCGTTAAAATCTGCATAGCTGGGAGCCGATATTCGCATTCGTATTCGAAGCCGTGTTATTCGTATTCGCGTACGAAAAGCCGGCATTCGCGCCGTAAGACGCAGCACCGCAGAAAAGCACGCCCCTTTGACTTTCGCCGGTGGTTGGCAGGCTGGTATAGAAGTAATCGGCGAAGTAAGTAGTAGAACTTGCGCCTACCTCTGCCGGCATATTCTCGCCGTATTCGCCAATCATCATAACTTTAACGTAGTCTTCCTTGCGCGGTAGGTCGCCGCGTTTCTCGTAGTCGGTATAGTCGTTGCTTTGGAATTTGGCCGGGTCGGTACATACGAAAAACTCACTAAGGCCGCCGGCCGCGTCGCTCTGAATATTGCATTTACAGCCGTCCGTCCAACTCCAAACGTGCCCGAAAGGATTTTCCAAACCTCGGTAGGAAGGAACCGAAACGGTAGCAAATACGCCCCCTTCCGAATCCGGCATAGCGTAATCAACGACCCCCGTTTTATTTCCGAGGGCGTTGGTATGACCGCAGGGGACAAAAGGGTAATACCCGTTATATGCGCTCCAATTACTTACCGTAGTAACGCCGGGGCCTAATCCTCCCTGCTTGTATCCTTCGCTCGTAGGTTCTGCGTTGTAGGCAAGCTGGCAATTAAAGTTAGCGTATTCGACGGCGTAAAGCCACCAGCAAGTTTTTTGTACCTCGTAAACGTCGCAATTCCAACCGGCCCCGTTCTTGCCTGCATTTCCCCGGTTACGCGCGTACGCCCGGAAGTTGGTAAGGCTGATAGTCGTAGCCGGTCGGCCCAAAAATGTGCGATATGTTCCGTCGTATGCCGCATTATTGCCACCGCCTCGGAAAGCCTCCGAAGTGTTTACGACACTTGCAAGTTTCGGCGTAGCCGATACGGTACGGTCTACGGCAGCTTCGTAAGCCGAACGATAGGCAAGCGGTACCAAGTGGAACCCCGGTAATGCGTGTTCGGAAAGAAGGCAACGGAATTTAGTACCGTCTACTTCGAACTTGCGGTAGTGGGCCGGTATTTCTACCATTACCTGCCCGTCGGTACCGTCAAGTTTGGCGGCGGCTCCTGTATCGCGCTTGGTGCTGTCGTTCGCATGAAGGTAGTAAGCCACCGTTCCGTTATCGCGCAAGATACAACGGCGCATTTTACTTTGAATAGGCAGCGAAACGTGAAGTTCCGGGCGACCAATTCGGGTACAAGCCGAAGAAGCTACGTTAGAATCCCATTCTATACCGTAGTAGTAATCATAGGGAAACGTCGGCTTCGTGTTTCCTACTCCAATCAATAAACCCATATCTTGCTGATTTAATACCCCCAAATAAGGGTAGCGTTAATACTCGTTTGCCTAATCTCGCGGACTATTTCGGGGTTCCAGCCTACTTCGAAGCGTGTAGCTACGAACGTGCCCGGCTCCATGCCCCAAAGGTTTACTTCAAGAACTACGGCGGTTTCTCCGTCGTTCTTAATGTTAAACGGCGTATCTTCCATTTTGAAGTTACCCGTACTTAGCCCTTCAATGGGGCCAATTCTTCCGATTTGGGCGGAAACCGTTTCGCCCCCTCTCGTTGTACTCATTTCGTCGAATTTTAAGTTACACAAAAATACCTACTTGCGTATTATAATAATACGTTTGTTGGTAAAATATTAAAAACTCACTTTATGCTTTTGTCGAATATTTGGTATAGTTTCGCAATATCCAACTCCCCATAATATTAACGAACTCCATTAAATCGCCGGGGGATAATACCCCAACTTGGGTATAAGAAGTTTTTGTACCTTTTACAACCGTACAAGGGTATGAAGACGAATTATATAATGAACAGTTATAACCGTCATGCTCGGAATTTGTTTCCATTAAAACCCCGAATTGTCCGTTAGAAACTAAACGCATATAGCAATTTTCGGAAACTTCCAACACGGTAGTATATTGTAAAAGAGGGCAATAGGTTAGCGTATATATCGTTTTATATGACCCGCTCGTTTCGAAGTAGTTGGAAATACACCGCCCATCTTTATATACACGGAATTTGGCCCGGTTGCCTTCCATTGAAGAGGGCGTTTGTGCCGTAAAATCAATATCGGTATTACGCTGGTAGGTTTCGCCCGTCGTGGATAACGCGAAAATCAGCGCCCCTGCTATATTCGTAACTGTTCCTACAATTTCCCCGGCTCGGTTGTAACAATTATCCCCATTACTCGGCGTTGCGCTTTTGGTATAAACGTGAGTATAACTGTTGCTTGTCCAACCGTAATACTCTATACCCCCTTGTTGCGCTCCCGCAAATATCATCGGGTAGTCGGATTCTGTGGTGGGATTGTAACCGGCCATAGCCGCTACTACATTTTGTCCCGTATCACGTACCCCGATAAACCCGGAAAGGGCTACACCGCCTTCTATTTCCGTTCTTGCATCTTTGAAAGCGTCGCGCAAATACTCTATATCACTTTGTTCCAATTCGGAAACATTCTTTAATGTCCCGTCGGACGCACGAAATTTGATGTTCCCACCAATTTCCCCGGTATCTAAATCGAAATAGGTTTGCCCGTCGCCGCTTTGAATCCGGCCCGTAGTAAGGAATCGCCCGTTAATAGTAGTCGCGCCATAAGTAAGGGCAATAAGACGCGCCGGCCGCTTTCCGTCGGTGTCCGTTATCGCGCTGCTTAGGCTTCCCACCAAGAAATAGTAATATGTCGGGTCGCTGTCTACCTTTCGCTGTACTGTATCGAAAACGATGTTTCCGGCCGTACCGGTCTTTTGGCAACGGGCGTATATGTAATACACCGTCCCGCTTACAAGGTTCGAGAAGGTGGCCGTATTTAGCTGCCAACTCTTTACGGTTTCCGCTATCGTGTAGTGAACCAACGTACCGCCTACAACCCTTACCGTATTGGGGTTGCCTTCGTAGTTCGGTTCAAAGCGGGTGTTCTGTAATACGAACTGCTGGGAACGTGCGCCGGTTGCTAACATGGTCGTTTCAATCGAAAGTGGCTTTATCTTCTCGCTGTAATAGTGGCCTTCGGGGTCGAACACGTTGGCTAATACCTCTTGGCTGGCTTTCCAATTGCGGCGGGCCTTCGACGGGTCGGCAAGGTCGTTTATAACATTGTCGATTTTCTGCAAGTCTTCGATAACGCGGGTAATCGTCGTTTTGGTTACGCTGTCGCCCAAGGTTATATTATACTTGTATTCCCGCAGCAAATCGCGCGTAAAAGCCGTAATTCGTACCGATTTGTTTACGCCTATGTCTTCATCTTCCACCGGAATATAATCGCCGACGGCGAAAAGGTTTACTACGGTCAATTCGCCGGCGAACTGACGTATAAAATTTTCGTCGATACTTAACCCGTACTGTACTTGCGGCTGGCTATACCCGGCTATTGCTTTGTTCCCTTCCGAAAGTAGTTTGTTTTCCGCCTCGGTCTTGTAAGCGTCCGGCAAATTTATATCCGTGAAGAAATACTTATCGCCTACGCCGAACTGAAACGCCGCACTTGTTTTGCTGGGGAACTTCATGCCGTTTTCGTCCGTGAACGGTACTACCTGTATTTCTTTCGTCGCGTGGTCGTACTTGTGTACGTCAAATTCATATCCGGCCAAGTTTCCGGTAGTGAACTTTACCTTTGCGTTCACTCCGTCTATAAGCCACTTTGTATTACCCGCGCTATCCTTTTCGTTAAGGTCGAAGTTCATAGTAGCGTCCTTAAAGGCATAATACGCGCTTCCGGCGGCAGTTACTTCGCCGTAACGTTCGGGTTTAATATCGTCGAATATCTTTGTATTCTCCTTCAATCCGTAAGCCGCAATAGCGGCCGCGTCTTCGATGTAGGAAGCGTTCTTTGCCTTGCCCGGAAGACAAAGACGGGTATAACGGTATTTATCCCCAAGGTTGCTACTACCGCCATAGACGTATAGCCGGGTAACTACATTCTTGGAATTGATGTTTTGGCGCGTCAATTCGTAAAGCCCGCCGGTACGTCCGTACCGGAAAGTATAGGGGAAGTTTACCCCGGCCATTTTGATATTGAGCGAACGAACGCCGTTAGCTTGGGTAATCTCAAATTCGGTGCTGTATTGCTCGCAAAGGTCTTGCAACACTTCCAAACAATTCTTTTCCGTATAGGTTAGCGTCTTAAACTCCGTATTGGCAGGGAAAACGCCTAACACCCATTTACCCGGATATACACGGGTAAGGTTCCCGATAAGAATACCTAAGAAGTCTTCCAAATCGCCCGTAAAGCTGTCTAATACGGTATCGTCCGGTAACAAAAATTGCGCGTCGATTAACTCGTACTGTACCCCTTCGAAAGTAAGGGTATATTCGAAGTTCCGGTTTCCGGTCTTCTTAATTCCCGGAAGCTGGTTAAGGGTATAGGTCTTCCCGTAAACGTCTATTTGGTCGCCCAAGTGGAAGGTTAAGGGCGTGGCACTTTTTACGGTTATCGCCACCGTATCGGCTCCCAATAGCGTAATACTCTGTTCGGCCTTGGTAACGCCGGACTTACGCGCCCGTGAGGTCAAAAGGGCCGTAGTCCCGTCCGGGTGTCTTACTATAATTTGTTCCATACGATAATACCGTTAGTAGTGAAACTTTCTATTTCTTCGATAACGCCAGCGACAATGGCGTAAAAAATTCCGTCGGTCGTATATTCGTGGCTGGTTGTTACGTCGGTTCCGTAAACGTCGTTCGTTTGAGTTCCGTCGCCCCAAAAAATAGTAACCGCTTTCGCGCTGGTTAGGGTAATCGTTAGCGTCTTCGTATCATTGCTTAAACGCTGGTGCCGTACGATACGCTTTACCGGGTCGGGTTCCTTCAACTTCAAGGTAAAGGTTCCTACCATAAGGTCGTCATTCCAACGCTTGCTAATGGCTACCCCGTTTTCGTTATAGACTTCGTAAAGCAACGGTTTCGTAGGGTGTATATCTACCATAAGCCGCTGGGTGTTGGGCCGGCTGAATACGTCCAAGAAGTCGTTTAGCTTCGTAACAAAGTCTACCTTCCCGTTCGCTTTCATAAAGCAATTAAGGGCTATTTCGCGGGGTTGCAGTATCTTGTTTTCAAGGTCTACTATCTCCCCGTGATAATCCGGCCAATCGACGGAAACCGGGGCTTTCATCTTGGGCCGGTCAAGAAGGCCACTACTTTCGCTTACATAAATATCCCAAGCCTTAAAATCGGTTCCGTCTATGCTGTAAGCCAATTGCGCCACCGTAGCGATACTTTCGGTAATTTCTTCCTGCGTCAAGGCGGTATTATATACCTTAACTTCGTCAATACAACCGTAGCCGTTGGCGGTCGTATAGATGTCTTGCAGGATAGCGAACCCGGTAGGCTGGGCCGGTAGCGTAATGGTCTGTACTAATGCGGTATCAAGGTAAATGCGGATTGTTAGGCCCTCTTTGACGATAGCCCAATAGCCCCAAGTATCGGCCGCAAGGTTAAACCACGCTTCCGTATAACCTTCCAACGCTTCCCACCGTGCGAAAAATCCGATACGCTTACCTGTAAAGCCGTCCGGGAAGGCCGAACGCTTCAACCAGGCAAGAAGGGTAAAGTTCCCGGTAAGGGGAATTACGTTTTTGTCTATATCGCAATGCCCGCTACCGTCGAACTTTATACAGTTGCCTTGCTTGCCGCCGGTAAAGTCCGCTTCTACTACCGTACCGTCCGCCCGCGTCTTGCTGTAATCGTAGGCAATGGTAGAACCGGCCGCTTCATCGAAGGGCATATTTAGGATAATGTTACTTTCGTCTGCCATATCAATACGTTTTAGTCGTTTTTCGAATAACTTTTATTATCGCGTTACCTTCGCCGTCGCCGGCGGTGGTCGTCAAGCTCCCGCCGTAGTGGTTTACGCAAATCTTCGCGTTATCCCGCGCTTCTACCTCTACGGTGGTGTCGTCGAATACGTCTACCATGACGAAGGAATTACCGGTAGCAAGAACCTTTAACCGGCTTTGGTGCTTTACGAATACCTGCCCTACGTTCCAACCGTCGTAAGTGGCGGTACCCTCGCAACGGCCAAGGGCTACTACGTGCCGGAAGTTTCCGGCCGTAATAGCGCGGTCGAGGAATACGCCGTAGGCTTCGCAAGTGCCTACGAAGTGCCGGCGTATAAATTCATTGCTGGGGTACTCGTTGCTTAGGCAGAAGTCGATACCTTCAAGGTACATTTTTATAAGTTTGTCTTTCTCCTTGGTATCTATAAGGCGGTCGTACCATTCTTCGCAAATGCCTTTCTTTTTGGCGTCGCGGGCCAATCGTTTATTTACTTCCATATCGCTACATTGTTATTCCTTGCGCCCGTAACGGGTCGGACGCGCTTCCCGAAGTATTCTTTTCTATCTGTTCAAGGTGCCGGTTCGATACGCTTAGTTTGCCGTCGATGTTGGCAAGGTGTATAAGCTGCTGGCGCAAGATTTCTATTTCCTGCACTTGGTTTACACGTACAGCGTTCGTTTGTCCGGCCAATAGGTCTATACTTTCTTGGCTGGCTCCCTTAATTGCACCGGATAGGCTCGTAGTTGGGTCGCCGTTATCGTCCAAGTCCTTAAACAAGTCTTCGTACAACTTCAAGGCTTCGGCGTACCCTTGGGCTATCGAGTTTACCCTATCCTTAAACCGTTTTTGTTCTTCCGGGGTCAAGCCGTCGAAGGAACCGCCGCCTTCATCATCGAAACCCATATCGCGCTGCAACTGCTTTACGGCACTTTGTAGCTGCTGTTCAAGGAATTGTTTTTTTAAGGCGTTCTTTACGGCATTGCCTAATACCTGGTTCGTAACCTTTTCAATCGCGCTTTTTACTTTGTCGCTGTTGAAACCGTCGGAGTAGGCTTCGGCTATCGCGTCGGACAATTGCGTAGCCAAGTCCTTTGCCGAAGTCTGCGTTACGCTCTCGGTAATTTCGGCTATGGTGTCTTCGATTTGGCGGCCTAATTCTTCGTATTGTTCCTTGTATTGGTTTACCTTATCGCGGTCGGTCTTCTTCTTGCCTTCTTCCGCTTCCCACATAGCCCGCAAGTGTGCACGTTGTTCGCGCATATTGTTGATAAGGGCCTTTTGGTTGTCGTAAACCGATTCGCCTAACGCCTTATCTACGGCGTGTTCAAGTGCTTTATATACTCGTTCCAATTCTTTAACGGCCGCCGCGTGCTTCTTAATGGCACGTTCGGCCCGACGGTCGCGGAAATTGAACACTTCGAACGCGGAAGAAATAAGCCCTATACTACCTTGTATAATCCCCAGCGGGTTGCCGGTTGCGATACCTTCGGCTAATTGTCCGGCGGAACCTATCATTTCGCCGATGTCGCCTAAAAGCTGCTGGGTTACTTCGTCGCCGGCAAGTCCCATGTTTGCAAGCGCACCCGTAACCGCGTCGAACGAACCTTTTACCAAGTCGGCCGTAGCCCCTACACTTTTGAATACTTCGGATAGGTTCGCTTTGCTTGCGTCCTTCTTATAGTCCTTCAAAGCCGTAGAAAGGGCCTTAAACGGGTTGCGGGTCTGTATTTCGTCCTTGGCTTCCCGTAACTTGCTTAAAACTACGTCCAGGTCTTGCGGGTCGAGTTCTACGCCTAATTGGGCCTTTTGCGCTTCGATTTTATCTATAAGGGCCTGTATTTGCGCCGTAGTAAGGTCGTCGAGGTTCCCGAAAAGTTGCTCCCAAGCCCCGGAATCGGTCAATTCCTGCAACGCTGCGGACGAAAGGGCCTTATTCTTGGCTTCCTGCAATTTCGCCACTAATTCTTCGTTTTTCTGCTGGGTCGCCAAAGCTATTTTTTCGTCGTATTGCGCGGAAATATCGGCGCATTTCTGCTGATAGGTTTTGTATTCCTCTACCAATGCGTCGTAGTCCTCGTTGCCCGAACTTTTTGCGTATTTCTTGCGCTCTTTCTCCAAATTCGCCAAGGCTTCCAAGGCTATACGGCGTTCGTCGTCCGTCTTGGCCTTCGCCAATTGCTCGTTAAGAAGGCGGCTATTTTCGGCGTAGTTGGCTTCGAAGGTTATTTTTTCGCCCAGATAGCTCGCATAATCGGATAGTAGGGCTTTTGTCCGGTCTTTGGCCTTTTGCTCTACGTCCTCCTGCTGCTTCTTGATAATATCGCTTTTACCTTTGTCAAGGTCGGAACCGTCCCCGGCCAAAGCCTTACGCTTTTCTTCCAAGATATTAACCATTTCCAAAATGGAACGTGCCCCGGAAAGTTGGTCTTTAAGTTCCTTTTCGAAACCGGCTAAAACGGTTTCCTTCGTTTCGGTGGCTATGGCGTTATTTAGCTTCTGCAATTCTTCGGCTTGCTTCTTGGTGGCCGTACCGCTTCCGATAGCTTTAATAAGTTGGTCGCGCTGCTTCTGCAAGTAATCCAAATAGCTACTTCCTTCTTTCAGCAACCCGGCAAACTCGGTTTTTGCGGCATTGCGTACTACTTCGTCTTTGGAATTTACCCAATTGTAATACTCTGTATATTTCTTTTTCCGGGCTTCCAATTGTTCCGTAAACGGGTCTTTTTGCGTAGTCTTAGAAGACGTGCCGGATAAATCCATTTTTTTAAGTAACGCTTCCTGTTCTTTGATTTTCGCCAATAACTCGGCCCGCTCCTTATCGGTGGTAGCTTCCTTATACTTTGCACGCAACTTTGAAATAGTCTTTTCCAGAGCTTCTATACTGCCTTCCGCCACTTTATCCGCACCGCCCCCGATAGAATCCAAAATTTCGCGTTCTTTTGCGGTAAATTCTACTTGCTGGTTTATCAAGGCGTTATATTCCCGTTCCGCTTTCGCTACGGCATCTTCGGCCTTTTTCCAATCGCGGGATTTTTCAATTATAACGCCTTTACGCTCTACGCCGTAACCGTCCTTATATGTTCCCTTCTTCGATACATACGCTTTCGGAGTAGCTTCTAATTCCTGCTGGGCTTTTAATACTTCCTTGTATTTCTCTACGGCCAATTCCTGTACGGCTAACGCTTTGGCCCGTTCTAAGCAGGCTTCTATAAACTTCGACTTATTAGCTACTAACAAGTCTTCCGCTTCTTTAACCGTCTTAATGGAAAATCCCAAGTCCTCGAAGCGGTCTTTATTGTCTTCGATAAACTTGTTTTTAGCGGCCATATCGTTACCCAGCCGGTTCCATGCGGTGGAAAGCTCGGTAATTGCTGTAACCGGTTCGGCGGCAGCTTCTACCACTTTGTTATTAAATTCTTCTTGCGCCTTCTTTGCTTCCCGATTCTTGGATATGAATTTGGAAATTAAGGCTATCGCAGCGGTAATCGCTACTGAAAGGCCAAGGGTTAAGGTCGCCATTAACGCCTTTGCCGCTACGTTGGAAATACCCAAAGCCGTAGCAAACTTCGTTTCCGCTACGGTAAGTAATTCTTTCGCCTTGCGAACTAATACAAGCTGGGTATATGAATCCTTGTTTAAGGTTTTGGCTACCTGCTGTAAGCCTATGGTTATAGCCATAAGGGACTGAACTTTAACCATAATCTTTTGCAAGTTTTCATTTTCCCCGGCAAACAGTCCTACCGCACCCTGCGCGGCCGAAAAAGCCCCGCTTATACCGCCCATTACCTCTAATACGGTATTCATATTTTGGTAGTCGTCGGACATAATTTTAGCCTGCGTATTTGCGTCGGCCATAGCGTCCGCCAAACGGCCTAATTCCGCCTGCATAGCCCGGTATTCGTCCGTATTACGCTTCCCGTTCTGTTCCATTTCCGCAAGTGAATTTTTAAGGTTCATAACTTGCGTTCGTAACATGCCTTTCGCCTTCGCGTTTTGCTCTACCTTGGCCTTATTTTCGTTTAAGGTCTGTTCTTCTTTCTGTAAAGCGTCCGCCGTGTTCGCCACTTCCTGCAAAAGTGCTTTCCGCTGGGCTATTTCGTCCTTTATAGCCTGTTGTTTGGCCGTTAATGCCCTATATTCTTCGTCCCCCTTGGCGGTGCCTTTCATAAAGGCGGCCCCGGCCGCTTCGCCCAGGCGGGCGTACTCTTTTTCAAGGTCGGCGATTGCGTTACTATGGATTGCGGCCATAGTGTCTATATCCTTAAACGCCGCTTCAATTTGTGCGGCGGCTTCTCTGTACGCGGCTTCCATGCGGTCGCCGCCTTCTACGGTTGCGTCCGTGAAACCCTGTACGCGCCTTTTGGTTTCGGCCAATGCGCTATTTATTTGCCCGTTGTTCGCAATTATATCGAACTCCAAGGCTCCGCCTTTTATATTCATCGGATAAGGTTGTTTATCTGTTGTAAAATGCTTTCGGCGTTCTCGCTGGTTATCTTGGTTGTCGTATTGCCCGCTGTATTGCCGTCTTCGTCGTCGGCTATGCGCGGCGCGTCGATTAACAACCGTTGAACAACGGCCCAAGCTACGCCGTGATGTAAGTAATCCCACGTCCAGCCAAGGTGGGCGCAAATCGAACCCCGGCGGCCGTAAGGACTATTTAGCCCTATTACTCTATGCGCTCCGTCCTCGGTTGGGTCGTCCTTGCGCCGCTCATTAAGCGCATAGAGTTTATAAAATCCCCTAAGTTGCTTACGCTGGTTACGGCTTCGGAAAGCCCTACCAATTTGGAAGGCTTTATAGTGTGGAAGAAAAGGGCCGTAAGCCGGTCTAACTCCTTATCGTCGTTATAGGTCTTAACCCTGCCGCCTTCGCTGACTTCGGTAACGTGGTAGTCTTCGCCCAATACCGCAATAGCTATTATTCTGGCCATACGTGCGGCATTATCTTTGGCTATGCGCTTCGCTTCCGCCAAGGTTTCCGTTCCGCCGGCCGTAATCCGGGTTTCATCTATCCCCATTTCTACCCATACCGCGCTAAGCCGGTCGAGAATCGAAAGCGTAGGTTCCTGTATTTCGAAATCCTCTTTTACCGTAACTGCTTCGGGGCGTTGAAAGAACCCTTTAACGCCTTTTTTACGCCGGCGGATTTTGTGTGTGACGCTGAACCGAACCCCTTGCTTTACCAAAAGGTTAAGTTCTTCGCGCTCTAACTCTAAATCCGTTTTTTCTCTTATGTTATCTTCGTTCATGTCGTCGCTAAATCAAGAAAGCCCCCGAAACTTTCATTTTGGGGGCTTTCGGGTTAAAATAAGGCTTTCCCCGCGTTATGCCTGCGCGTCTGCGGTCATAAGCGTAGCGGTCATTTTCTTAGTTCCCGTTTTGGTCGGCTGCATAACCGTACCGGCGACCTCGATAAGAAGAATACCGCTTTTGCTGAAAGTGGCGTTAATCTTACTTACGAGCTTCATTCGCGGAATCTCGAATTTAAGGCCCTGTTCCGGGGTAATGCGTACCGACTTTTCGACTACGGGGATTTTGTCCGGGGCTTCCCACTTATCCGGCGTACTGCCGGTACCGGGGGTACCCACGCCGCCCAAAAGGTCGGCAAGAACCGTAACCGAAGGGTTCATAATCGAAAAGTTGAAATTCGTTTTTCCGCCCCGGCTAATGCTTATTACGGGGTCGTCCACTTCTTCGGCGTAGTGGTCGGTCGTTTCCGGGTCTTCCTGCGTCATCGTGCAGGTGTCTTGGTAGGTATAACCCAATACGTCCAAGGTTTCGCCCATACCGCCGTCCTCGGCAATTGCTCCTACCTCAATCTTGGAAAGACCGATAGTATAAGTTTTCTTTGCTGCCATTGTCGTAAATTTTAATTAGTTCGTTGTATATTCCATTCTACCCGCAAGTTGTTGTAATGCTCGTTAATGCCCGGTTCTTTAATTATGGTTTCCGTAGAAACCCGAATAGTCAGCCCGGTAATGTTCGCCGATTTTAGAACCGATAGAACAATAGCCGTTAGTTCGCGTATTCGCTCCCTATGCGCCTTAAATTGTTCGGTTCGGCCTATCCTTTCCTTTTTGTCGGGAACGTGGATATTTACGTTTGAAGTTCCGGTTTGCGGTACTTCGTGGTTTAGGAATAAGTTGTTAATTACTACGTCTTCCTTCCCGGAATTATCCGGCCGTTCGCCCTGCACGTATATTCCGCCGCTAAGGGCCGCTTTCAATTCGGCCGAAGCGTTCAGAATCTCGAAAAGAATATCATCGGTTTCTATACTTTGCATGGCTCTTTGTGTTAAATCCATAACCGGCAATGAAGCCGGCCGGGGTCGAACTTTTCGCAAGTTCCGGTTACTACAACTAAGCCCGTTGCCTTGGCCGCTTCTACAAACTCGGTATTCGAAAGCTGGCTTACGTCTACCTCCTCCCGCGTTACAATTACCTGCGTGCCTTCGGGAATTTTGGCCGTACCTTTCGGTAGCTGGATAAGCGAAGCGAATACGCGGGTTTCTCCGTCGGCGGTCTGAATTGTCGAACCTTTACCGTTGGTTTCTTCCCGGCAAGCTGCTTTTAACTCCCATGCGGCGGCGGGCGTTTTCCAAGAACCGTTAGGTAATTGGACGCTTTCGCCGTCGTGCTGCAAGGCGTACAAGTATTGCGGGTATTGGTAGGAAGTCGTTACCATACGTTGCTTTTGTTCCGAATTTTGGGCTTGCCGGCCGGCGTAATGCCTAATTCCGTGCAAGTCGCGTTATACCAAAGTTTGATAGCGTCCCAATTCCAACTAATGGAATACCCGCCTTCTCCGATATTGGCAAGGGGGATAAGCGTTGTAAACTCGCGGCAAATGGCCGTTTTAGCCTTCCGCACGTCTACCGGTGCGTCCGGGTCGGGGATAAGTCCGCTTTGGTTGCAAAGTATCAAATCCACGTCGTCCGCCGATAGCTGGAATTTGCCGACCGTCTTAGTAATCCATTCTTTGTAAGTCATCGGGTAAGGGTATTAGGATAGGGGCGACCGTTGCCGGCCGTCCCTTTCCGGTTAGTGTGTCCAGGTGCTGTTAGAAGTGTCCATAAGGAAGGAACGGCCCGAAGAAAGCCAAGCCGGGAAAGCGTTTGCAATTCCTACGGTAACTTCTTCGATAGGTTCCTCGGTGGAATACTTCTTTACGCAGGTGTGGCCGTTCATAGCTTTGATTGCTACGGAACCTTTAAGGTTCATATCGGCCGGCTTCTTCCAATAGGTCGAACCGAGTACCTTGCTTTCGCTGAACATTACCACGTTGTCGGCGAACGGGTTGCCGGTAATGCGGCTTCCGTCGTCCTTCTCGATAGTAATATCTTGGTCGATAACTACGACCTGCAAGCCGCGCAGGTACGCCAAACCCTTCATAGCCGCGTTTACCTGTTCCAAGCTCGGCGTTTGTGCGATGTTCAAGGCGTTAGCCGCGAACGAAGCGCAAAGTTTCGTTACTTCCTCGGTCTGAACCATAAGCGCGAAGGTGTCAAGGTTCATAAAGGCGTACTTCAAGCTAATACCCTTTTTCTTGGCCTTAGCTACGATAGCCTTAAAGTCCTTGCTAAACGGTTTCGCGCCGGTGGTGTTCCAAGCGGCCGAGCCGGTCTGAAATCCTACCTTCTGCGTTGCGTCGATTTGATAATCTACGTCGTACTCGGTAATTACGCTATTGTTGTTGTCGTTGGTAAGCGTTACTTTGCCCAACGAAATAGACTGCAACGCAATCCATTCCAAGCGAGCGGCCACCCCGTCCCAGCAGTACTGCGTATCTTCGGCCCACGCTTCTACCAACGCCCGAAGGTCGGGGTTCGCGGAAGTCATGGCGACCATAATGTCGTATTCGTTAAGCTCGTTTTCGTCCTTGGTACGCTTAATAGCCACCTTCGGAATATCGCCCTGAATACGCGCGATAGCTTCGCGGGTCTTTTTGTTGATACTTGCGCCGCGTGCTACAAGGTCGCCGGCAATCTTTAACCCTACCTGCGCTTCAAGGGCTTTCCAGGTAAGCGTGTAGTTCTCCTTCAAGGGGAACAAGGTAGGATAGTAGTACGGTTTAAGGTCGTAGGTGTTAATTACGGCCTGCATATCCCTTTCGGTAATGCCAATCATTAAGCTCCTTTGCATAACTTTTCCCGATTAAATTAGATAAACTGAATACCGGTAAGTTTGGCTTTCACTTCGGCACCGATAGGCGGGATATTGCTTTCCCGAATCTGCCCGATAGTCCAAGCGTTTACGATATGGTTGCTAAGTTCGTCCACGTCATAGCTTTCGCCTACAAGGGCTACCGGTGCGTATTTGAAAGCTGACCCCGAAGCCCCGGCCTTGGCTGCGAGGTAAAGCGAATCGCCGGCTTTTGCGGCCGTTCCGAGGGTGGTGTCTACCGTAAGGTCGTCGCTGGATGCGTCG
>OIXG01001587.1_pt1 | contig 20922 bp, 18 predicted proteins | sample 1587731 | NCBI WGS metagenome assembly OIXG01 (sample SAMEA3888908, study PRJEB22519) | human gut metagenome | biome: human gut; feature: human-associated habitat; material: faeces | place: Denmark | collected 2010
CGCGCGTAATGAGGTGTTCGCGGATGCGGTGGTCGATCCCCTTGTAGTGGCCGCACAGCACGATGATGTTTTCGAGCGTCGACAGGCGGTTGGCCTCGTGCTGGTCGTAGCGCACGCCGTCGGGCGAGGTGTAGACGATCTCGTCGTAGCGGCGTTCGGTTTGGAGTTTCTCCACCAGTTCGAAGACCGGTTCGGGCTTCATCACCATGCCCGCTTCGCCGCCGAAGGGGTAGTCGTCGGTGGTTTTCCGTTTGTCGTGGGCGTAGTCGTGGAGATTGTGGACGACGATCTCCACCAACCCCTTCTCCTGCGCCCGTTTGAGAATCGATTCGTTGAGCGGCGAGCGGAGCAGTTCGGGGACTACGGTCAGTATGTCGATACGCATGGCTTTGGCAATTAACGTTTTTTCTTCGGTCGGAAGATGATGTCCTTTTTACTTCCGGCTCGCAGCGGAATCTCCTGCCCGCGGTGGAGCGTGTAGGCGTCGTAACCGAGGTCGGTGAAAAGCGCGACGATGCGGTCGCGGTTCTCGCCGCCCGTCTCGATGAGCACCGTGGGGCGGAATCGTTCCAGCAGCGGCCGCATCTCCTCCATGATGACGACTTCGTAACCTTCGACGTCGCATTTGATGAAGTCGATGCGCGTGAGGTGGCCGAACAGCTCGCTGCCGCGGCGCATCTGGGCCGTGAATTCCACGTCGGCCTTGCCGCCGGCGTCGTTTACGAAGTTCTGCCCCGTGCCGAAGTAGCCCGTCTCGCGCGCCGAGTCGTTGGCCATCACGATGGGTTTCGACTCCGTGCCCAGGGCGTAGGGAAGTATTTCGGTGTTGGCGCAGCGGCGGAGGTTGCGGCTCAGCACCTTGCGGATCGGGGCCACCGGTTCCACGGCGTAGACCTTGCCCGCGGGGCCTGCGAGGCGGGAGATCGTGCGGGCGTAGTAGCCGAGGTTGGCGCCGATGTCGATGCATGTGTCGCCCGCGCGTACCAGCTTCGGCAGGAGGTAGACGTACTCCGTGGCAGGGGCCTCGCGTCCGATGCCCATCCGCTGCCAGAGGAAGAACAGCCGGCTCACGGCGCGCAGGTAGCCTTCTAACGGCAGGGTGCGGTAGAGAATCTTATGGATGAATTTCCCCAATTTCAATTTTTAATTTTTAGTTCCGGTAGTTGACCTCCTCGTTCAGCACCTCGACGATGAAGGGGTTGTAGAGCGTTTCGTGGCCGATCGTCGACTCGGGACCGTGGCCGGGATAGATGTGCACCTCCTCGCCCAGCGGAATCAGCGAGTCGAGGATCGAGCGCATGATCCACGAATAGTCGCCGCCCGGCAGGTCGGTGCGGCCGATCGACTCGCGGAAAAGCGTGTCGCCCGTGAAGAGCGATTTCGAGTCCGGTTCGTACAGCGCCACATGGCCGGGGGTGTGGCCGGGGGTGCGGATCACGCGCAGGGCGGTGTTGCCGAAACGCACTTCGGACAGGGTGTCCAGGTCGAGGTCCGCCGCGGGCATCGCGCCGATCTTCACGCCGAAGACCGAACCGCTCGTCGCTGCGTTGTCCAGCAGGAACCGGTCCTTCGACGAGAGGGCGAAGGGGATGCCGTAGCGCTGTTTGAGGTGCTCGACGCCCAGCGTGTGGTCGAAATGGCCGTGGGTGTTGACCGCCATGACGGGTTTCAGCCCGTGCTCGGCGATGAAGTTGTCCAGCGCGGCGTCCTCGCGCGGGTTGCTGTTTCCGGCGTCGATGACGATGCACGCTTTGGTGTCGTCCCAGACGACGTAGGTGTTTTCCTGTATCGGATTGAATTGCAGGCAGGCGATTTTCATAATGATGGCTGTTTTAATGCAGTCGGTTTTGCAAAGATAGTGTTTTTTACGGGATTTTACCTATCTTTATGACCCAAAACGACCTGATTCCATGAAACGATTTTTTGCGCTTTTCGCGGCTCTGACCCTGTTCTGCACGGGGATTTCGGCCCAGACGGCCGCCTGCCGGACCGAAACCGGCATTGCCTACCGCGACGCGGCGGGCGACGGCTATGTCGATTCGCTTTGCCGGCTGGACATTTGCTGGCCGGCGGATAGGAAGGGATTTCCGACCGTCGTGTGGTTCCACGGCGGGGGACTGACCGGCGGGCGGCGCGAGATTCCGAAAGCGTTGTGCGGCAAAGGATTCGCCGTGGTGGGCGTGGATTACCGCCTCGCTCCGCGCGTGAAGGTCTCCGACTGCGTGGCGGATGCCGCCGCTGCGGCCGCTTGGGTGGTGAAAAACATTGCTTCCTACGGCGGCGACCCGCGGCTGATCTTCATCGCCGGACATTCGGCGGGCGGTTACCTGACTTCGATGATCGGGCTGGACAAACGCTGGATGGCGCCCTACGGCATCGACCCCGACACGGCGTTCGCGGCGCTGATCCCTTACAGCGGGCAGGTCGTGACCCATTTCGCGCGACGCCGCGAAATGGGGATTCCCGATACGCAGGTGGTCGTGGACGACATGGCGCCGCTGAACTACATACGTCCCGACTGCCCGCCGATCCTGATCCTCTCGGGCGACCGCGGGCGGGAGATGCTGGGCCGCTACGAGGAGAACGCCTATTTCTGGCGCATGATGCAGGTGGCGGGGCATCCCGACGTCGAGATCCGGGAATTCGACGGGTTCGACCACGGCAACATGCCCCAGGCGGGCCATTACGTTGCGGTGCGCTACATCCGCGACTTTGTGAAAAAACTGGAAAGATAATTGCGGGCCGGACCCGTAAACGGAATGACGATGAACGGATGGATGAAACTGGCGGCCGCGCTTTTCGCCGCGGCGTCGTTTGCGGGGTGTTCGCTGCTGAAGGTGGCCGTGGCCACGGGCGACCCTCTGTCGAAGGAGCAGATGAACGTGCGGACGATGACGCGCGGCTTTTACTACGACATGGCCGGCGAGGTGGCCCGTGCGGCCGACTCGATCGTCGCTGCGTCGCCCGACGTGAATGTGCGCGTAGCGGCCGTGCGGTGGAAGATCCGCGCCACGCGCGCCGGGGTGACCGCCGCCATGCAGGGCATTCCCGACGTGGCGCTGGCCGACCTGTGGATTCTGTGCCGCCGCATGAACGAGGGTTTCGTCCAGGCGCCCGATTCGCTGCTGTTCGGTCTTCAGAGCGACATCGCCCGCGACGCCGCCCTGCGGCTCGACCGCCGGGCCGGAAGGCTCGCCCGGCAGGTGCTTCCGGACGACCGCTATGCGCTGATGGAGCGGTTCGTTACGGACTACGTGCGCGACAACCCCGCCTCCGAGGGCGACGAGACCGACAACACGACCCTCGCGTGGCTGGAATACCTCCGGGCGGCCGGCGTCGAACAGGATTACGCCACCGGCTCGATCGCCGAGGTGCTGGCCGACGTCAACGACCGGCTGAGCGGCCAGACCCAGCAGGTGACCAACAGCGTGAGCTGGTCGAAGGACATCTTCGAGATGCGGCTCCGGCAGGACAGCCTGCGCCTGCAGGTCGGGGCGCAGCTCGATTCGCTGGAACGCAGTTTCAACCGTATCGTGGTCGTCGCCGAGCACCTGCCCGAGATTTCGGACAAGGTGCTGGAGGAGCTGAACCGGCAGGCCACGCAGCTCATCTGGACGATGAACGCTTCGGTGGACAACGCTTTCGCCGACTTCGACCGCCAGCGCGGCGAGTTGCAGCAATACGTTACGCGTGAGCGCGAGGCGTTGGTCGAACAGTTGCGGGCGACGGGCGACGAACTGGTCCGGACGACGCTCGACGCCGTGCCGGGGCTTGTCGGCAAAATCCTGCTCTACGTCGTGCTGGCGCTTGCGGTGCTGATCGGCGGGCCTTTCGCGCTGGGCTTCTGGCTGGGCGGCGTGCGGGCCAAAGCCCGAATTAAAAATGAAAAATTGAAAATGAAAAATTAAGCGTTGACGGTTCCGTATGATGGCTCCGATACGTTTTGCGGGGAAATAATTTTGAATTATGAATTTTGAATTATGAATTGTTTTTAACTTTGCACGCAAAGTTAAAAACCGATGGCAAGAAAGAAAGCGAACTATCCCCTCGTCGAGGGGCTTGAAATAACGACCCTCGCGGCCGAGGGCAAGGCTATGGGCCGCTGGAACGACGTGGTGGTCTTCGTTCCGCTGACCGTTCCGGGCGACGTGGTCGACGTGCAGATCCGCTCCAAACGCCGCCGCTTCATGGAGGGCTTCGTGGTCCGCTATGTGAAGAAATCGCCCCTGCGGGCCGAGGCGTTCTGCGAGCATTTCGGCGTCTGCGGCGGCTGCAAGTGGCAGAACCTGCCCTACGGGGAGCAGCTGCGCTTCAAGACCGATCAGGTCCGCGACCAGCTGACGCGCATCGGCAAGATCGAGCTGCCGGAGATCGCGCCCTGCCTCGGCTCGGCCGAGACGCAGTTCTACCGCAACAAACTCGAATTCACCTTCGCCGACCGCCGCTGGCTGACGCGCGAGGAGATCGAGTCGGCGGGCGACATCGGCGACGCGCCGGCCGTGGGATTCCACATCCCGGGGATGTTCGACAAGGTGCTGGACATCCGCAAATGCTGGTTGCAGCCCGACCCGTCGAACGGCATCCGCATGGAGGCCAAGCGGTTCTGCGTGGAGAACGGCTACACGTTCCACAACGCCCGTTCGCACGAGGGGCTGATGCGCAACATGATCGTCCGCACGGCCTCGACGGGCGAGGTGATGGTGATCGTGGTCTTCAACAGCGACGACCGGCCCCGCATCACGGCCCTGATGGACCATCTGGCGGCCAAATTCCCGGAGATCACCTCCCTGTTCTATATCGTCAATACGAAGTTCAACGACTCGGTGGGCGACCTCGACCCGGTCTGCTACCGCGGCAAGGACCATATCATCGAGGAGATGGAGGGACTGCGCTTCAAGGTGGGACCTAAATCCTTCTACCAGACCAATTCCGCACAGGCCTACGAACTTTATAAGGTGGCCCGCGACTTTGCCGACCTCCGGCCGGGCGACGTGCTTTACGACCTCTACACCGGGACGGGAACCATCGCTAACTTCTGCGCCGCGCGTTGCGCCCGGGTGGTGGGCGTGGAGTACGTCCCCGAAGCCATCGCCGACGCCAAGGTCAATTCGGAATTGAACGGCATCGAAAATACGGTCTTTTACGCCGGGGACATGAAGGCGGTGCTCGACGACGGATTCGTCGCCGCGAACGGCCGTCCCGACGTGATCATCCTCGATCCGCCGCGCGCGGGCGTCGACGAACCGGTGATCGAGGTCATCCTGCGCGCCGCGCCCGAACGGATCGTCTATGTGAGTTGCAACCCCGCCACGCAGGCCCGCGACCTCCAGCTGATGGACGCCGCCTACCGCGTCGAGGCCGTGCAGCCCGTCGACATGTTTCCCCACACGCACCATGTGGAGAACGTCGTGAAGCTCGTGCGGCGGTAAACGGCGCGTCCGCGCGGGACGCAACCTGAACTGCAACCTGAACCACAGACCGATGATACGAATTTTTCTGACTGCATCGTTCGCCCTGATGTTCGTCGGGGCGGTCGCCCAGTCGCCGACCATCCACACGCAGCGGAATGAGAATAACTCCGTGGATTTTATCCTGGAGAATAAGACGCGTCCGGGGACGTTGACTGTTTTTCTGACGCTCCGGGATTTGCAGAACTGTAACACCGCTTCGGGGACCTTCAGATACGAGACCCGCTATACCGGGACGCGGCTGCTGTCTCTCCGTCCCGCCGACGATACCCGGGGCGTGAGGTACGGTTATTCATACCGCTTTTTTTTAGGCCCTGTCGATAAGGAGCCCGATACCGCGTTTGTCTACCGCATGCCCACCACTGTTCGCTGGCCGGTGCGTGTGTCGCGCGGCGTGAGCGTTTACGACCGTTTCCGAAAAGAAAAGAAAGGGGCTTTGGGGCTGCATTTCGAAATGGAAAAGGGCGACACGGTCTATGCGATGCGGCGCGGCACGGTCGTGGAGGTCGGCATTCCCGAACGGGAACCCGATGCCCCGGCGGTGAGTTTTACCTCCGAAAGCCCCGATTTGCTGGTCGAGCAGCCCGATGGCACGCTGGCCTGGTATATCTGCCTCGACGGCGACAATGTGCTGGTCGAGGTCGGGGACGAAGTGCTGCCCGGAACGCCGCTGGCGCTGGCGGGAAGCTATGACGGCGAGCGATACAAAGTTTCCGTGCAGACCTTCTGGTGGGAGAGTAATCCGGACCCGAAGGAGCGGGAGCGAAAACCTTTCATCCGCAAGCATTTCTTTCCGCAGTTCGTTACGGAGGAGGGTGTCGTGTGCGTTGAAAAGGGTGTTTACCGACCCGTTGAAACCGAGGAATTGGTAATCCGCGAGATGAACAGGAAGGAGCTCAAGAAACACCGCGGAGGCAAAAAGCGATAGGGAGTTGTTCAAGGCCTGATTTCGCATCGGGGATGCAGTATTTTCGTTTTTCGGCGTTTTACTGGATACAAAGGGATGGAAACCGGCCCGGCTGAAAACAGTTCCGCGCGACGCCCGGCTTGCATAATCTTTGTAATAGGTTATTTAAAAACGAAAAGGCAATGAAACGACTGATTTTATTGGCGGCGGTGGCGTTTTTCGCCCTCCCCGCGGCAGCGCAGATGCAGGAGGCGTTCCCCAGCTACATTCAGGTCAACGGACGTGCCGAAAAGGAGATCGCGCCCGACGAATTCTACTTGCAGATCATCATCAACGAGCGCGACTCGAAGGGCAAGATTTCGGTCGAGAGCCAGCAGCGCGACATGATCGCCGCGCTCAAACGTGCCGGGGTCGATGTCGAGAAACAGCTCAAGATGGCCAATCTGTCGAGCGAGTTCTTCAAGAAAAACACCTCGGTGGCCACGGCCAAATACCAGTTGCAGCTGGGTTCCTCGGCGATGGTCGCCAAGGTGTGGCAGGCGTTGGACGGACTGGGCATCTCGAACGTCTCGATCCTGAAGGTCTCGCACTCGAAAATCGAACAGTATAAGGCCGAAGTGCGCGTCGAGGCGATGCAGAACGCCCGCCAGAGCGCCGCGACGCTGGCCGAAGCCGTCGGGCAGAAGATCGGCAAATGCTTCTACATTTACGATTCGAACAACAACGTGATGCCTGTTTTTTACGACAACATGGCCGTGATGCGCAGCGCCAAGGCGATGGGCGTCGCCGAGGACGCCGCTGCGGACGAACCGCTCGATTTCAAGACCATCAAGTTGCAGTACAACGTGCAGGCGAAGTTCGTGCTCGAATAGGACGGTTTCCGATTCTCTCGGGTGTCTTTCACCTCGCCTTGTCCGGGCTGAACGGGAAATGCGCTTGTGTGTCCCGTCCGGCCCGGACTTCGTTAAGGCGAAATTCCCTCCGCGATAGTCGCAGACGGCTCGCGGCGTCCGTCCGCCTCGTTCTTTGCGAGGTGCGGAACCCTCCGGCCTGCGGACCCGGCCGGCCGGTCCCGGCGCCAAATCCCCGCTCGTCGGCCGGAAGGTCCTGAAAATAAAACAATTCATCCGGGTTGAAAGCAAAGAGACTGAAAAAGTGCGATTCAGTAAGCGATTTCTGAAAATTTTAGTATCTTTGTAGTTCACCCCTGTAAAAAAGGAGGAGTTATGGAAAAGCAGTTTTGTTTCGATTATGAACATTACGCGGCGCTGTCGGAGCTTTCCGAAGCCGACCGCAGGCTGGTCGCCGAGGCCGAACGGGCCACGGCCAATGCGCATGCGCCCTACTCGAATTTCCACGTAGGCGCCGCCGCGCGTCTGCGCAGCGGGAAAATACTCTACGGCAGCAACTTCGAAAGCGAGGTCTATCCCGCGGGACTCTGCGCCGAGCGGTCGCTGATGTTCTACGCCCAGGCCAATTATGCCGACGATCCGATCGAGACGATGGCCATTGCCTCGAACCCCTCGGAGCGCGAATGCTATCCCTGCGGCCAGTGCCGGCAGGTGATGGTCGACGTCGAGCGTCGTCAGGGTTCCCCGATGCGGGTGCTGATGAGCGGCCACGGTACGGTGACGGCGGTCGATTCGGCCTCCAAACTGCTGCCTTTCACCTTTATTCTGTAATTTCCGACGATGTTCAACCCGGACGACATTCTCTACGAAGACAACCACCTGCTGATCGTCAACAAACGCTGCGGCGATCTGGTGCAGCCCGACCCGTCGGGCGAGAGCGCCCTCGAGGACCAGATCAAGGCCTTCATCAAACGGCGCGACGCCAAACCCGGCGAGGTGTTCCTCGGCGTGGTGCACCGCATCGACCGCCCGGTGAGCGGAGCCGTCGTTTTCGCCAAGACGTCGAAGGCGCTCGTCCGTCTGAACGAGATGATCCGCGAAGGCCGCATCCATAAGGTCTACTGGGCGCTGACCGAAGCCACACCCGATCCCGAGAGCGGCGAACTGCGCCATTATATCCTGCGCGACGGCAGGACCAACCGTTCGCGGGCCTGCGACGCCCCGAAGGGCGACGCCAAGGAGGCGCGCCTGCGTTACGCGACGCTCGGGGCGGGGACGAACTACACGCTGGTCGAGGTCGAACTGCTCACGGGGCGTCACCACCAGATCCGCGCCCAGCTCTCGAAGGTCGGGTGTCCGATCCGCGGCGACCTGAAATACGGCGCCCGGCGCTCCCTGCCCGGGGGCGGCATCTCGCTCCACTCGCGCCGTGTCGAATTCGAGCATCCGGTTCGTCGCGAGCCGCTCTCGGTCACGGCTCCCGTGCCTGCGGGCGACAACCTGTGGACCTATTTCGAAAACCTCTGAATATCCCTGCCATGCGATTGCTCATTCAGCGTGTAAAACACGCTTCCGTCGCTATCGGCGGCGATGTCCGCTCCCGGATCGGGGCGGGACTGCTGGTGCTGCTCGGCGTCGGGTGCGACGACACCGACGAGGACATCGAGTACCTCGCCGGAAAACTCGTGCGCCTGCGTATCTTCGACGATGAAGCCGGGGTGATGAACCTCGACGTGGTGCAGACAGACGGCGAAATTCTGGTCGTGAGCCAGTTCACGTTGCAGGCCTCGACCCGCAAGGGCAACCGGCCGAGTTATATCAAGGCGGCCCCCGAAGCCGTTTCTCGCCCGCTTTACGAACGGTTTACGGCCCGGGTCGCCGAGCTGCTCGGCCGCGGGGTCGCCACGGGCGAATTCGGCGCCGACATGCAGGTCGAGCTGGTCAACGACGGGCCGGTGACGATCTGGATGGATTCAAAAAACAAGGAATAACATATTTATACCAAAATGAAGAAAATTTTTGCATTTCTGCTTCTGGGCCTTACCGTGGCCTTCGCCTCCTGCGGGGATGAAAAGACGGAGACCGGAACGGACTGGTTCCTGACGCCTGTGGCCGAGGTCAACGGCACGACGGTCGGGTTGAGCTGCCAGACTCGTTTCGGCGAGGGCGTGCTCGAAAACACGAGCGTGGGTTTTTCCTATGCTGCCGTTGTCGACAATAAAATCGGCGCGTTTGCCGATGTGGCGGGTTCCGCGGTTGACGGCACCGGCATTGCCGCCACGCTGACCGGGCTTCAGCCCGAAACGAGCTACGTGGTTTTCGCCTATGCCGGCCTGTCGACCGGACGGGTTCAGAGCGCAGGGGCGGTCTTCAAAACCGGGCAGGACGACATGCCCGATCCCGATCCCGAACGGCCCGCTTTCGGAACTCCTGCGGCGTCGGGCGTGACCAAGACCGAGGCGACGCTGAGCTGTACGTTCAATTTCGAAGATACGGCCGACTACGACGTCTATTTCCGGTATAAGCCGGCTTCGTCGGGCAGCTATGACCGGGTAAACGTTCCGACGGGAACGGGAACCAAGACGGCGGCCCTGACCGGCCTGACGCCCGGCACGACCTATGAATTCGCGCTCTGCGCCGACTGGGACGGGCAGACCTACACCAGCGCCGCGGCGACCTTCACCACCTCGTCGGACGGCGGCGGTGGCGGAAATACGGGTTCGGCCAAGTATTCGGGCTGGCCCGAACTGGTTCCGGAGGACAAGTCGAACAGCGACTATCATTACGCTTACCACCTGTGCCCCGACCTTTCGGTAGGCGGCCACAAAGCGCGTAACTATACGGTCTGCTTCAGCGCCAAGCACCACTGCCCCGTCTGGGTGGCGGCGCCGCGTCATGCCTGCTACGAGGGCGACGCCAATCGCACGGATGCCTATGGCAAGGACCCGATCATTCTCTCCAGCATTCAGTATAACAGCAAGTCGACGGGCGGCGGCTGCAACAAGGGCCACATGCTCGGTTCGGCCGAACGCACCCGTTCCACGGCCATCAACAAGCAGGTCTTTTACTATACCAACATCGCTCCGCAGTACTCCTCGGGATACAACACCGGAGGCGGCGGATGGAATACGCTCGAGGACTGGATCGACGGCAAGGTCTGCCGCGATACGACCTATCTGGTCATCGGCACTTACTTCGAGTCCTATACCGATGGCTACGGCATGTCGGCCTCGCCCAAGAAGATTTCGTTCGGCGGCCGTAACGACGTGTCGTGCCCCACGATGTTCTACATCGCCGCACTGCGCACCAAGCGGGGCGACACCGGCAAATCGGTGCTGAACTGTTCGGCCGACGAACTGATGTGCGTGGCGTTCGTACGTGCGCACAACAACGGCCTCAAGGGCCAGAAGGTGACATCCCGAGAGCTGATGTCGATCTCGGACCTCGAAAAACTCACCGGGCACGCATTCTTCACCAACGTGCCCAACGCGCCGAAGAGTTCCTATAACCCTTCGGACTGGGGTTTGTAGCGATGACTTACCCGTGGGGCGATACGAGGCGGTTCAACTCCTATGCGGGGTACTTCCGCCGTCTGTTCGGCTGCCGGGTGCAGAAACTTTCCGTCGATGCGGGCTTCACCTGCCCCAACCGCGACGGGACGATCGGAGAGGGAGGGTGTACGTTCTGTAACAACGGAGCGTTCACCCCTTCTTATTGCATGCCCTCGAAGAGCGTCGGGCAGCAGATCGCCGAGGGGATCGAATTCCACCGCAACCGCTACCGTTCGGCGCAGCGCTACCTGGTCTATTTCCAGGCTTTTTCCAACACCTACGCCCCGCTGGAGCGGCTGAAGAGGCTTTACGATGAGGCCCTCGCGCATCCCGGCGTGGCGGGAATCGTCGTCGGCACGCGCCCCGACTGCGTCGACGAGCGCAAGCTCGATTACTTCGCCGGGCTGGCCCGGGATCGGTATGTCGCCCTCGAATACGGCATCGAATCGACCTTCGACGCCACGCTCCGGGCCGTCAACCGGGGCCACGACTTCGCGTGCGCCCGCCGCGCCGTCGAGATGACCGCCGCGAGGGGCCTGCACGTCGGCGCGCACTTCATCCTCGGACTTCCCGGCGAGACCGACGCGATGCTGCTCGACCAGGTGGAGCGGATCAACGCCCTGCCGCTCACGACCGTGAAGTTCCACCAGTTGCAGGTTTTCCGCGCGACGCCGATGGCCGCCGAGTACGACGCCGCACCGGAGCGTTTCCGCTTCTGGGAGCCGGAGGAGTACATCGACCTGTTCGTCGAAATCCTCCGCCGGCTGCGTCCCGGCGTGGTCGTCGAACGTTTCGCCTCGGAGGCTCCGCCGCGCTACCATTACGGCCGCAACTGGGGCCTCGTGCGCAACGAGCAGCTGCTCGCGATGCTCGAAAAAAGATTGGAGGAACGCAATGTATACCAAGGCGAAATTTTTACTACCTTTGCCGCAGACAAACTTCGGCAGAGGTAGGCTGCGCCTCGGCAGAACGCGGGTGGACCCGGCTCTGCGTCCGGCCTGCGCCGCCTTTGCGGAGGCAAACCCCGAATAAACCCCTTCGTTATGAAACCCATCAATCCCGACATCGTGCTCAAACCCGTCAAGGAGTATGTTCTGATGGCTGTCGGCATGCTGATGTACTCTTTCGGCTGGATCGGCTGCATCCTCCCGGCCGGCGGCGTCGGCGGCGGCGCCGCAGGTCTGTCGCTCGTGCTGTGCAATGCGCTCTCGACGGCGGGAATCGACCTGCAGATCGGTACGATGGTTTTCATCATCAATGCCGTCCTGCTGCTGGTCGCCGGATTTATCGTGGGGTGGAATTTCGGTCTCAAGACCATCTTCTGCGTGGTGATCATCTCCTTGGGCATGAACTTCTGGCAGGAGGTGCTTCCCGATGGCAACTTCCTCGGGGTCGACAACCTGCTGGCCATCGTCATGGGCGGTATTCTGGCCGGCGCCGGCATCGCGCTCTGCTTCTCGCAGGGAGGCTCGACGGGCGGCACGGACATCGTGGCCATGATCATCAACAAGTACCGCACGGTCAGCTACGGCAAAATCCTCATCTACTCCGATTTCGTCATCATCGGTTCGGCCCTGCTGGTGGGCATGGGCATCAGCGCCGTGATTTACGGCTACGTGATGACGGCCGTCGTGGGTTATACGGTCGATATGATCATGGCCGGAAACCAGCAGTCGAGCCAGGTCTTCATCGTCACGCACGACTACGAGAAAATGGCCCAGGCGATCGTCGACAACGTCCACCGCGGGGTGACGCTCATCGACTCGCAGGGGTGGTATTCGAAAAAGGAGTCCAAAATCGTCATGGTGGTCTGCCGCAAGCGGGAGACCTCGATGATCCTCAAATTCGTCAAGACCATCGACCCCGAGGCCTTTATGACCGTCGGATCGGTCATGGGCGTCTACGGGAAGGGATTCCAGACAATCGGGAAGGGCTGATGCAGCTCTACGCCGACATAGTTCTTCCGCTGGCGCAGCCCGTCTACACGTTTGCCGTGCCCGGAGGCACGGACGTCGCGGCCGGACAGGCCGTGGCGGTGCAGTTCGGCGCACGCAAATTCTATACGGGCATCGTGTGGCGGGTCCACGACCGCCGGCCCGATTTCAAAACCGTCAAACCGATCCAGCGCGTGCTCTACGATGCGCCTCTGCTCTCGGCGCAGCAGATGTCGCTGTGGGAGTGGATCGCCTCGTACTACATGTGTTCCCTGGGGGAGGTGATGCGCGTGGCGCTGCCTTCGCTGATGAAACCTTCGGGCGACACGGAGGAGGAGTTCTCCGGCGACGAGTTCCGTCCCCGCACCGAGTGTTACGTGTCGCTGGCTGCGGAACTCCGCGACGAGGGGCGTTTTCACGAAGTCTGCGAGAAGATCGAACGGCGCGCCCCGAAGCAGTACGAGGCGCTGCTCGAGCTGGCTGCGGCCGGCGACGAGACGCGCATCGCGACGGGCGAGGTGGCCCGCCGCCTGCTCCGGGCCGATTATGCCGTGCTGCACGCCCTCGAGCGCAAGAAATACATCGTCTGCACCCAGCGCGAACGTTCGGTCGAGCGCGGCGGGTCGGCCTTCCGCCTTCCGGAGCTGACGGCGCACCAGCTGACGGCGTTGAACGCCCTGCGCGAACAGTTCGCCGCCGGGAAAACCACCGCTCTTTTGCAGGGCGTCACCGGTTCGGGCAAGACCGAGATTTACATCCACCTGATCGCCGAGGTGCTCTCCCGGGGCGGCGATGTTTTGCTGCTGGTGCCCGAAATCGCCCTTACGGCGCAGCTGATCGAGCGCATGGAGCGCATCTTCGGCAGCCGCGTCACCCCGTACCATTCCAAACTCACCAACCGCCGCCGCACGGAGACCTACCTGCGGCTGAACCGCTCCGACGGGGGCGAGTTCGTGGTCGGCGTGCGGTCGTCGGTCTTCCTGCCGCTGAAGCATTTGCAGCTGATCGTCGTCGACGAGGAGCACGACGCCAGCTACAAGCAGACGGAGCCTGCGCCGCGCTACAACGCCCGCGACTGCGCCGTGGTGATGGCGCGCCTGACGGGGGGCCGGACGCTGCTGGGCAGCGCCACGCCGTCGCTCGAAACGTGGCTCAACGCCGCGTCGGGCAAATACGGGCGCGCGGAGCTGACCCAACGTTACGGCGACGCCCGCCCGCCCGAAATCCTCGTTTCCGACACCCTGCGCGCCGCCAGGCGCGGCGAGCGCAAGGCCCATTTCAACAAACTCCTGCTGGACCGGATCGGCGAGACCCTCGACCGGGGCGGGCAGGTGATGCTGTTTCAGAACCGCCGCGGGTTTTCGCCCTACGTCGCGTGTTCCGAGTGCGGCTGGACGGCCCGCTGCCCCCACTGCAACGTGACGCTGACCTACCACAAGGGCGGGCGGAAACTCGTCTGCCACTACTGCGGCCATACGGAGGACGTGCCGGCGAAGTGCCCTTCGTGCAAGGTCACCGATGTGCTCCCGATGGGCTTCGGGACCGAGAAGGTCGAGGAGGAGATTTCCCGGATTTTCCCCGAAGCGCGGGTTGCCCGTTTGGACCGGGACAGCGTGACCTCCGAAAAGGCGTTCAGCGCCATCATCGCCGATTTCGAGGCCCGCCGGACCGATATTCTGGTCGGCACGCAGATGATCACCAAGGGTTTCGACTTCGCGGGGGTGTCGCTCGTCGGCATCCTCAATGCCGACAACCTGCTGAACAACCCCGATTTCCGGGCCGCCGAACGGGCTTTCCAATTGATGATGCAGGTGGCGGGCCGCGCCGGACGGCGCGACGACGGGGGCGAGGTGGTGATCCAGACCTCCGAACCGGGGCATCCCGTGATCCGGCAGGTCGCGGCGGGCGATTTCGAGGGGATGGCCCGCGCACAGCTCGCCGAGCGCAAAGCCTTTTTCTATCCGCCCTATGCGCGGCTCACGTCGCTCACGCTGCGCCACCGCGACCCTTCGGTGCTCCGAAACGGGGTCATGGACCTCGCCGCACGCCTGCGCACCCGTTTCGGCCGCCGTCTGCTGGGGCCGATGACCCCGCCCGTCGACCGCATCCGCGGCGAATACCTCGTGGGCCTTCTGCTGAAAATCGAGAGCGGCGCCTCTTCGGCCCGCGCCCGCGAACTGCTCACGGCCGAGCTGAAAACCTTTGCCGGAAACCCGGCGTTCAAGTCGATCACCGTCATCGTCAATGTCGATCCTCAATGACCTCGTCCGCGATGTCGCGTCGCTGCTGTTCCCGCCCCGCTGCGCCGTCTGCGGGGAGCCGCTTGCGCGCGGCGAACGCACGGTCTGCACCTTGTGCCGCGCCACGGCGCCGCTGACGGGCTACTGGCGCGAGGCCGACAACCCCGTGGTGCGCCGATGCTGGGGCATGGTCCCCGTCTGTCAGGCTTCGGGCTTTCTGTTCTTCGTCCGCGCGAGCGGCTGGCGGCGGCTGATCCACGGCTTCAAGTACCGCGGGGCGTGGCGCACGGCCCGGGAGATGGGCGCGTGGTACGGGCGGTATCTGCGTGAAAGCGGACTCTACGACGACGTGGAGGTGGTCGTTCCGCTGCCGCTGCACCCCTTTAAGCGTTGCCGGAGGGGGTATAACCAGTCGGAATACATCGCCGAGGGGATCGCCGCGCAGTTGGGCGTGGAGGTCGACCGCCGCAGCGTCCGCCGGGTGCGCAACACCGCCAGCCAGGCCCTCAAGCCCCGCCGCGAGCGGGCCGGCAACGTCGAAGACGCCTTTGCGGTGTGCCGTCCCGAACGGCTCGCCGGGCGGCACGTCCTGCTGGTCGACGACGTGATGACCACCGGCTCGACGCTGCTTTCGTGCGCCTCGGCGATCCTGCGCGATGCGCCCGGCTGCCGCATCAGCATCGCCGCCCTCGCCGTCTCGCAGCGCGAACTGGGCGTGAAGGAGTAGGCGGCGATTCGAAAACTTATCAACAGGACGTTATTCCGGCCGCAGGCCGTGAACCCCTTCCGCGAAAGGGGTTTGGGGCAGGACAGGCCCCGAAACGCGGCGGCCCGCCGGGGACCGGCATCCGGTCCGTTCCGGCATTCGGTGGCGGAAGCTGTGTTATAAACATAGTTTTCGACAAACCGGGGTTCCGCCCGGTTTTGATTTCTCCCCGCTTATGCTTACTTTTGACCTTTGAAAGAATCCGATTATCCATGGCGAAAGATTTTACACCCTCCTCCCGCAACCGGGAGGCGTTCGAGGCGATGACCGATACCGTCGGCAACGTACCCCCGCAGGCGGTCGAGCTGGAGGAGGCCGTGCTCGGTGCGCTGATGCTCGAAAAGGACTGCATCATCACCGTGCAGGAGTTCGTCTCCCCCGAGGCGTTCTACACCGAGGAACACCGCCTGATCTACAAGGCGATCAACGAACTGTCGATGGAGCTGAAACCCATCGACCTCTATACCGTGACCGAGCGGCTCAAGGCCAAGAAGGAGCTGAAGAAGGTGGGCGGCGCTTCGTACCTCGCGCAGCTGACCCAGAAGGTCGGTTCGGCGGCCAACGTCGAGTTTCACGCCAAGATCATCGCCCAGAAATACGTGCAGCGCGAGCTGATCCGCTCGGCGACCGAGATTCAGAAACGCTCCTACGACGAGTCGACCGACGTCACGGAGCTGATCGGTTACGCCGAAGGCGAGATCTTCAAGGTCGCCGAGGGGCACGTCAAACGTTCGGTGCAGTCGTCCAAGGACATCCTGGCCCGGGCGCTGATGCAGATCGAGGAGGCGTCGAAGAACACCAGCGCCTTCAGCGGCGTGCCGTCGGGCTTCATGGCTCTGGACCGCGTGACGCTGGGCTGGCAGCTGTCCGACCTGATCATCGTCGCCGCGCGTCCCTCGATGGGTAAGACAGCCTTCGTGCTCTCGATGGCCCGCAACATGGCCGTCGACCACGAGCAGGGCGTGGCGTTCTTTTCGCTCGAAATGTCCTCCGTGCAGCTGATGATGCGTCTGATCATCGCCGAGACGGGACTTTCGGGCAACGACGTCAAGTCGGGGCGTCTGACGCCCGAGCAGTGGCGGCACCTCGAATCGGCCACCAAGCCGTTGGGCACGGCGCCGTTGTTCATCGACGACACCCCGGCCCTTTCGGTCTTCGAGTTCCGCTCGAAGGCCCGGCGTCTGAAAATTCATAACGACATCAAGATCATCATCATCGACTACCTCCAGCTGATGACCGGCAATCAGGACACGAAGGGCAACCGCGAGCAGGAGGTGGCCTTCATTTCGCGTACGCTGAAGGCCATCGCCAAGGAGCTGAACGTGCCGATGATCGCCCTTTCGCAGTTGAGCCGCGCCACCGAAATGCGCGGCGGCTCGAAGCGTCCCCAGCTGTCGGACCTCCGCGAGTCGGGCGCCATCGAGCAGGACGCCGACATCGTGGCCTTCATCCACCGTCCGGAGTATTACGGCATCAACCAGGACGAGAACGGCATGCCCACGGCGGGCATGGCCGAGATCATCCTCGCCAAGCACCGTAACGGCGCGGTGTGCGACGTGAACCTGCGCTTCCTGAAGGAGCAGGCCCGCTTCGCCGACGTGGAGGACTCGATGCTGCCGCCCGCGCAGGCGGCGGAGAGCCAGCAGGCCTACGACGACTACGCCAGCGGTTCGAACAGCCAGCCGGGGACGTCGGGCCTCGGTGCGGCGATGGGCGGGGAGTTCGACGTCAACCGCTCGACGAAGATCGACGACGAAGCGCCTTTTTAGCCATGTTCGTTCGTACATTTGCAGGAGCGGTCGCCGGGATCGACGCCGTGGCGGTGACCGTCGAGGTCAACATCGCCGGCGGCGGTCTGGGCATGTACCTCGTGGGACTGCCCGACAATGCCGTGAAGGAGAGCGAACAGCGCATCCGGGCGGCGTTCGAGAACTCGGGCGAGCGGATGTCGGGCAAGAAGGTGGTCGTGAGCCTCGCTCCGGCCGACCTGCGCAAGGAGGGGTCGGGTTTCGACCTGCCGATCGCCGTGGGAATCCTCGCGGCGATGGGCCGCATCGACGCCGGGGCGGTCGCCGGGACGATGTTCGTCGGCGAACTGTCGCTCGACGGCTCGCTCAAACCCGTGCGGGGCGTGCTTCCCGTTGCGGTCCGGGCGCGTTCGGAGGGGCTGCGGCGGGTGGTGCTGCCGGCGGAAAACGCGGCGGAGGCCGCGGTTGTCGACGGCATCGAGGTGATCGGCGCCACGACCTTGCGCCAGGTCGTCGGATACCTGAACGGCGAGGCGGAGATTGCGCCTGCCGTGCCGGCCGACGACGAACCGTTCGATGCGGCGGCGACGCACTATGCGGAGGATTTCGCCGACGTGCGGGGCCAGACGCATGTGAAACGCGCGCTGGAGATCGCGGCGGCGGGAGGGCACAACGTCATCATGGTCGGTGCGCCGGGTTCGGGCAAGACGATGCTCGCACGGCGTCTGCCGACGATCCTGCCGCCGCTTTCGCGCGAAGAGGCGCTCGAAACGACTAAGATACACTCCGTGGCGGGCAAGGCGGGCGTGACGGGCGGGCTGATGACCCGGCGGCCGTTTCGCGCTCCGCATCATACGGCTTCGCAGGTCGCCGTGATCGGCGGCGGGCAGTCGCCCCGGCCGGGCGAGGTGTCGCTGGCCCACAACGGCGTGCTGTTCCTCGATGAGCTGCCCGAATTCGGGCGCAGCGTGCTCGAAGTGCTGCGGCAGCCGCTGGAGGAGAAGAAGATCGTGGTTTCGCGGGCCAGATACAGCGTCGAATACCCGGCGAATTTTACGCTCGTGGCGGCGATGAATCCCTGCCCGTGCGGCTATTACAACCACCCGACGAAGGAGTGCACCTGTTCTTCGGGGTCGGTGCACCGCTATATGGGGCGTATTTCGGGTCCGCTGATGGACCGCATCGACCTGCATGTGGAGGTGACGCCCGTGACTCCGCAGGAGTTGTCGGCGGCTGCGCCGGGCGAGGCGAGCGCTGCGGTTCGCGAACGGGTCGTCCGGGCGCGGGCGGTGCAGGAGGCGCGCTTCGGCGGTGTCGAGGGGGTTCATACCAACTCGATGATGAACAGCGCGATGCTGCGCGAATACTGCCGCCTCGATGCGGCTTCGGCCGCGCTGCTGGAGCGGGCCATGGAGCGGCTGTCGCTTTCGGCGCGGGCCTACGACCGTATCCTGAAGGCGGCGCGCACGATCGCCGACCTGGCGGGACGCGCCGACATCGTTCAGGCGGACATCGCCGAGGCGATCAACTACCGGTCGCTGGACCGGGGGAACTGGGGGCGATGATTCTGCCGCCCCGGCGGCAGAATCAATTAAAAATTAAGAATTAAAAATTAGATACGATGAAACGCATCATTCTTTCCGGAGGTGGAACCGGAGGCCATATCTACCCGGCCGTGGCTGTTGCCGAGGCCTTGAAACGGCGTTTCGGCGACGGGGTGGAGATTCTCTTCGTCGGGGCCGAGGGCAAGATGGAGATGGAGAAGGTCCCGGCGCTGGGCTACCGCATCGTGGGCTTGCCGATCGCGGGCCTTCAGCGGCGGCTGGACTGGCGCAACCTCGCGGTGCCGTTCAAGGCGGTGAAGAGCATCCGGATGGCGAAGAGGATCATCCGCGACTTCGGGGCCGACGCCGTGGTGGGCTTCGGCGGCTATGCCAGCGCTCCGGTGCTGTGGGCCGCGCAGCGGATGGGCGTGCCGACCGTGATTCAGGAGCAGAACTCCTATGCGGGCGTGACGAATAAAATCCTCGCGAAGGGCGCGCGGCGCATCTGCACGGCTTACGAAGGCATGGAACGCTTCTTCCCGGCGGCGAAGATCGTTCTGACGGGCAATCCCCTGCGGGGCCGCTTTTCGAAGGAGGGCGCCGACCGCGCCGAGGCGCTGGAATATTACGGGCTGACGCCCGATCTTCCGGTGATCCTGGTGGTCGGCGGGTCGCTCGGCACGCGGTCGCTGAACGAGATGATGAAGGCGTGGATCGTCGGGACGGACGGCAAGGCCCCCGTGCAGGTGATCTGGCAGACGGGCAAGTACTACGAGCGCGAAATGCAGGCCTTTCTGGCCGCGCACCCCGCCCGGCACGTCTGGCAGGGGGCTTTCATCGACCGCATGGACTACGCCTACGCCGCGGCCGATCTGGTCGTCTCGCGCAGCGGGGCCGGGACGGTCTCCGAGTTGTGCCTCGTTGCCAAGCCGGTGCTGTTCGTTCCGTCGCCCAACGTGGCCGAGGACCATCAGACCAAAAACGCCCGGGCGCTGGAGACGAAGGGCGCGGCGGTGGTCGTTCCGGACGCCGAGTGCCGGACGAAGGCGATGCCGCGGGCCGTGGAGCTGCTGGCGGATCGGGAGACGCTGGCGGCGATGAGCCGCAATCTGGAGGCGCTGGCCAGGCCCGACGCCGCGGAAGATATTGTCAATGAGATTGTAAAGGTAATGAAGTGATGGAATACAAGAACGTCTATTTTCTGGGTATCGGCGGCATCGGCATGAGTGCCCTGGCGCGCTATTTTCTGCACGGGGGGTATGCCGTCGCGGGCTATGACCGCACGCCTTCGCACCTGACCGGCGAACTCGAAGCGGAGGGCGCGGCGGTCCACTACGAGGACGACGTGCGGCTGATCCCCGAAGGATTTCTCGACCCGAAGAAGACGATGGTCGTCTACACCCCGGCCGTGCCGCAGGATCACGGCGAATACCGCTATTTTCGCGAACACGGTTTCTGCGTCGAGAAGCGTTCGCAGATGCTGGGGCATCTTGCGGAGGGCAAATACGTGATGGCCGTGGCCGGCACGCACGGCAAGACCACCACCTCGACGCTCGTCGCATGGCTCAACCGCGAGGTCGAAGGGACCGGAAGCGCCTTTCTGGGCGGCATCTCGAAAAACTTCGGCAGCAATCTGGTGCTGGGCAACGGGCCGCGGCTGGCGGTCGAGGCCGACGAGTTCGACCGCTCGTTCCTCCGCCTACGGCCCGACGTGGCGGTCGTCACGGCCGTAGACGCCGACCATCTCGACATCTACGGCACCCACGAAGCCGTGAAGGAGGCCTTCGCACAGTTCATCGAGCGCATCCGGCCGGGCGGCGCGCTGGTACTCAAAGCAGGCGTCGACGTGGCGCTGCGCAACGACGCCGTCACGGTCTACCGCTACGCCTACGACACCCCCTGCGACTTCTACG
>OIXG01001593.1_pt1 | contig 20885 bp, 13 predicted proteins | sample 1587731 | NCBI WGS metagenome assembly OIXG01 (sample SAMEA3888908, study PRJEB22519) | human gut metagenome | biome: human gut; feature: human-associated habitat; material: faeces | place: Denmark | collected 2010
TCCAATGTTGTTTGATTCCCATATGCTGTCAATGGCAAGTAACAATAAATTTGCGAAAATATATGGGCTCTATATATTGATAGCTTTGATTAATCTGATTTTTTTGATCTATGTTTAATATTATTAAAAACTTAAGTTATGAAGAAACCTTTGAAATCAATTAGCATGCTGCTTTTTCTGGCGGGGATTCCTGCAGGAATGACGGCAGTATCTTTACCGATGGAAACCACATGGGAAGCTTTGCAACAGGATGGAGCGTGTAGAGGGGTTGTAAAAGATGCGTCTGGAGAAACCGTTATTGGTGCAACGGTGGTAGTGAAAGGTACGACAAATGGTACAATTACAGGAATCGATGGTGATTTTGTATTGTCAAATGTGAAAAAAGGAGATGTGATACAAATCTCTTTTGTTGGATATGTGTCTCAAGAGATAAAATGGAATGGTACTCCGTTGAAAGTTGTATTGAAAGAAGATACCCAGACTTTGGAGGAGGTTGTTGTAACTGGTTATGGAGGTACACAGTTACGTACAAAAGTTACAAATTCTATTGCTTCTGTTAAAAAAGAAGCATTAAGTGTCGGTTTGTTCTCAAATCCGGCCCAGGCTTTGTCTGGTGCGGTTGCCGGTTTGAAGGTTATTCAGAATTCTGGTAGTCCTGGTGCAGCTCCGACTGTAATCTTGCGTGGTGGTACGAATCTGGATGGTACAGGTTCTCCGCTGGTCGTTGTGGACGGACAGTTGCGTGATAGCATGAGTGATATTAATCCGGAAGATATTGAGTCTATGGATGTTTTAAAAGATGCCGGTGCTACGGCTCTTTACGGTGCTCGTGCCAGCAATGGTGTTATTTTGATTACTACCAAAAAAGGTAAGCAGGGTTTTCGCGAAATTAATTTCAAAGCTAAGGTTGGTTTGAGTTATGCATATAATCCTTATGATTTTTTGAGTGGAGCTGAATATATAAAAGCTTTGCGTAAAGGTATTTATGATGCAGGAAACTTGTTCGTGGATAAGAATGGTGTGACTAAAGGATATGGTATTTATGCCAATGGCGCTTTGTCGGGTGCACAACCTTTCGGTACTGGTAATGTGTATGGAGAAAGTCCCTATAGTACTATGTTTCTGGATGACGATAACCGCTGGTTGTTACAGAAAGGCTGGAAGACGGTTACCGACCCTATTACTGGAAAAGAGATTATTTTCAAAGATACGGATGTAGATAAATATAATGCAAATAATCCGGCGTTTTCACAGGACTATAATGTCAATATGTCTGGTGGTAATGATCGGGGTACTTATTATGCAGGTATTGGTTATAACCATCAGGAAGGTGTGCCTATCAGTACTTTTTATGAGCGTATATCTTTCATTACGAATGCAAGTTATAAGGTTACGGATTGGCTGACTTCTACTTCTTCTTTGAATTATAACCGTGCAAACTGGAGAAACCTTCCAGGATCGGCTTCCAGTGAAGCCAATTATTTCGGCCGTGTACGTGCATTACCACCTACGGTACGTTTTGAAGATGAAGAAGGGAACATGTTGTTAGGTCCTGGAGTTGCAGATGGAAACCAGTCCTATCAGCCGGAAAAATGGAACAGTGATAATCAGACGGATAAGTTTACGATGGTGCAGTCTTTTAAGATTGACTTGATGAAGGGACTTACACTGACAGCTAATGCAAACTGGTATTATTCTGAAGGTTATTATGAGAATTTTACTCAGGATTATGAAAGTACTCCGGGGGTATGGAATACGACTCGTTCAACTTCTGCGGAATATAACCGAGATTTTCGTCAGACTTATAATGGTGTATTGAATTATAATCAGACATTGTTCCGTGATCATCATGTGGATATCATGTTAGGTATGGAATACTACAATAGATATTATCGTGGATTTTCAGCTGCGGGTCAAGGGGCTCCGACCGATGACTTGGGTGATCTGGGGCTGACTGATAGCGGTGAAGGAATGCGTGCTATTGATTCATATCATGAAAAGCAACGTATTTTGTCATTCTTTGGTCGCTTGAATTATGATTTCCAGGAAAAATATTTGGTCTCATTTGTTTTCCGTCAGGATGGTTATTCTTCTTTATTGGGTGATAACCGCTGGGGATTTTTCCCAGGTGTATCGGCAGGTTGGGTATTTGGTCGTGAAAACTTTATCAAAGAGAAGCTGCCTGTTCTTTCATTTGGTAAATTACGTGCCAGTTATGGTGTGAATGGTAATGCCAGTGGTATCGGTGCATATACTTTGCAGGGTAGTTATAACAAAGTAACAAACTATAACGGAAATACCGGCTACTTGATTGCTGCGTTGCCAAATCCGGGTTTGAGATGGGAAAAGACCAATACATTTGAAGTTGGTTTGGATTTGAGCTTTTTCCATAATCGCTTAACAACCAATTTCACTTATTATAATCGCTTGACTTCAGACAAGTATGCAGCTTTGAGCTTCCCGACAACCATCGGTTTCTCTTCTGTAACTAATAATAATGGTAAACTTCGCAACCAGGGTCTGGAAATGGAGTTTTCTGGTCGCATTATTGAGACAAAAGACTGGTCATGGAATGCTGGTTTGAATGTTGCATTTAATAAAAATAAGATTGTTTCTCTGCCAGATAATGGCTTGGAAAGAAATAGACAGAGTGCATTCCAGGTTTATACAGGAAATGGAGATGAAAAGATGTGGGTTGGTGGTTATCAGGAAGGATATGAACCCAATATTCTTTATATTTATCAGGTAGATGGTATTTATAAGTCATATGATCAGATACCGGGCAACTTGATTCGTAAATATGGATCTTATACTTATTATGGACCAGATGCCTGGAATCAATTGACTGCAGACCAGCAAAATGCAAAGACTAATTTCCCGATTCAGCCGGGTGATGCAATGTTCCATGACGTGAATGGAGATAATGTAATTGATGAATTTGATAAAGTAAGAGTGGGTAATACCAATCCGCACTGGACTGGAGGTTTCAATTCAACTTTATCTTGGAAAGGCTTGAAATTGTATACTCGTTTTGACTTTGCGCTTGGATTTTGGATTTATGAATCTGGAGCTTCTCAAAGTACAACTCCGTGGCATTTGGGATGTATGCAGGGAACTTATAACGTACCTGATTTGTATTATGATACTTGGTCTGAAGAGAATCCGAATGGAACTTATCCTCGTTTCTTGTATGCTGATCAGTTAGGTAAGAATAACTATCAGCCAGCTTCAACTTTGTTTGCTCATAAAGGTAATTACCTTGCTATCCGTGAGATTTCATTAAGCTATTCTTTACCACAGAAGTGGACTCAGGCTGTCAAGATGCAGCGTGCAGAAGTTTCTATTACAGGACAGAACCTGGGATATATCACTTCTGCCAAGAATGTATTCTCTCCAGAGACAGGAGCGAATGGTGTGGTAAGCAATGGTTATGCTTTGCCAAAAAGTGTTCTCTTTGGTGTTAACTTGACTTTCTAATATATTAAAACAGAACTGATATGAAACAAATTATAAAAAATACATTACGAGCAAGCGCATTTATTGTGGCTTTGGGAATGGTTTCCTGTGATGCACTGGATTTGGCTCCGATCGATTATTATGGAGATGGTAACTTTTGGAAAAGGAAGGAGCATGTGGTCTCTTATATGGATGGTCTGCATAAGAATCTGCGTGATAAGATTTTCAGACACCAATATGAATTAGGTGAGGCCCGTGGAGGAACAAGTAAAATGGGTACTGCTGTAGATGGAACATCCTTGAATTATCAGAGTATGGTTTCTCAGCGTCTGACTTCTGAAGATCCGGGTATTACAGGCTTTGGGGATTATTATGGAGTAATTGCCAATGTGAATATTTTCCTCCAAAAGACTAAGGAAGCCGATTACATGGAAGAAAGTGAAAAATCTTATTATCTGGCACAGGCTTATGGTTTGAGAGCATTCTATTATTTTGATTTGTATCGCACTTATGGTACTGCTCCATTGCGCTTGGATCCGAATGAAGTGGTGAATGGTAATTTCAATCCGGAAGACCTTTATATGGAACGTGCCAGCGGTTCAAAATTGATGACGCAAATTAAGGCAGATTTGGCAGAATCAATGAGACTGTTCGGTGATAATAATTCATTTGATCCTGAAAGCAGAGGAAATAAGAAATCTTATTGGTCAAAAGCTGCAACAGAGTATTTGGCTGCTGAAGTATATTTGTGGAATGCCAAAGTTTCAGTTGATGATAATGCGGCCAATGAGGCTGATCTGGCGATCGCTAAACAGCATTGTCAGAGTTTGATGGATAATTATGGTTTGAGCCTGATGGATAATTATGCAGATATTTTTGATGTTGAGCATAAAGGAAACAGTGAAATAATCATGGCTATTCGTTATATGGAAGGAGAAGCTTCCAACTCTAACGGTACTTATATGTATAATTATCAGACGGGTGCTTGGAAGACAATCGGTTACAATGATGAAAATGGTAATGCTATGGGTGACACTTTGCAGGTAAGAACCAGTGGCATGCAACGTATCGAATATTTGCCGGAATTCTTTTTTGCCTATGAGAAAGGACGTGATAGTCGTCGTGATGTAAATTTCCTGAGTGCCTATAGCAAGACTGATAATTCTTTCTTAGGAACTGTATTCAAGAAAATTATGGGACATCTGAATGCAAATACCAATAGCTATATTTGGGATGCTGATGCAGTGTTGTATCGTTTGGCCGGTGTTTATTTCATGATGGCAGAAATTGCCAATATGGAAGGAGGAGATGTTGCCCAGTATATCAATCCGATCCGTAAACGTGCATACGGGGCTAGTTGGAATGAGGCAACAGATGCTTATGTCAATGGTGATTTCACGCAGAATGAATTAGCTATCTTGGCAGAAAAAGATAAAGAAATGTTGGGCGAAGGTCAACGTTGGTATGACTTGAACCGTATGATGCTTACTAAAGGAGGAGATCACTTGGTTTTCTGTAAAGAAGGTAGCAAGGACGGGCAAGCTCCTATTCTGAATAAATCAACAGAAGCATATAAAGTTTTTTGGCCGATAGAAACAGAAATGTTAAATAAGGATCCGAAGCTTGTTCAAACACCTGGATATGAAAATGCAGCGGTGAATTGAGCTATGTGCATTGTAAATTGATAGATTAAAGATTATATTAATAAAGTTAATCATTGAAGGACGGCAAGAGATTGGTATATTGGGAATAAAAGATACAACTCTTGTCGTCTTTTTTTGTATGTTATGCGAAGTTTTTTTTGTTTGATTGTGTCTGGCTTCCTTATTTCTCTGGCCTGTAAGGCACAGACAAACTGGGATCCAGAGCAGCATGCAGTTATTGTATCAGAACGGGGGGACGGGCGTTTTACAAGTTCATATGCCATAGTTCATCAGCTGGTTAAGAATACCCGTCCATCTTTGTCTTTTCATAGTGAGATGAGGCCGGAGGAAATGCCTGTATGGCAGTCTGAGGTACGGCAAGCCATGATGAAATTAATGGCCTTTCCTGATTATTTACCGGAAAAGAAGCCTATATGCGTAAGTCAGGAAAAACGTGATGGATATACATTGGAAAAATGGGAGTTTTATCCGTTGCCTCAGGCCCTTTCTACTTTTCTGGTACTTCGTCCGAATCATTTGTCCAAAACTGTGCCTGCTGTCTTGTGTATTCCAGGCTCTGGTATGAGTAAAGAAGGACTTGCCGGTGAACCGGGTATCTCGGAGAAACTAAATGATAATTATACTTCAGAGAAGGTTTCCATGGCACTAAATTTTGTTCGTAAAGGGTATATTGCCGTTGCTGTGGACAATCCTGCTTCGGGAGAGGCTTCAGATTTGGAAATGTATACTCGTGGAAGGCAATATGATTATGAAGTCGTTTCTCGTATGTTGCTTGAAATAGGATGGAGTTATTTGGGATATACTTCCTGGTTGGATATGCAGGTTTTAGATTGGATGAAGCAGGATCCGGATATTCGAAAGGATCGTATTATTGTGAGTGGCTTTTCTTTGGGGACGGAGCCATTAATGGTACTGGGTGTATTGGATCCTTCAATTTATGCATTTGTGTATAATGACTTTTTATGTCAGACTCAAGAGCGTGCTATTGTTATGACCAAACCTACGGAAAAAGGTTATCGTCCTTTTCCTAATTCAATTCGTCATTTGATTCCTGGTTTCTGGCATTATTTTAATTTCCCGGATTTGGTTGCAGCTTTGGCTCCGCGTCCTCTTATTCTGACGGAGGGGGGACTTGACCGGGATTTGGAATTAGTCAGAAAGGCATACTCTTTGAGTGGTCATCCGGAAAATGTGGAGATACATCATTATGAAAAATATGCAGATCCAGCTCTGCGCCACTTTGTTTCCGTATTACCGGAGGGGCTTGACAGAGATACGTATTTTCAGATGGTAAATGTGGATGGTACAAATCATTATTTTAAGAATGAATTTATATTTAAATGGCTGGATCAACTGTTTCTTGATTTGTAATAAATAGCTGTCAAGCATAAAGGCTGTCCAAACGGGCAGCCTTTTTATTTATAATCTTGTCAGTAAACAATCGGGAACTCAATTGTTTCACTGGTTTCATTCCAGTCCTCAACAGTGAAGTCGCCGGTACTTTCATTGATCAGCAAGTCTCCGATGACTAAATTAAGTGTCAGCCGGCTGTTTGCGGTCAGTCTTGTATTCAGTTTCTGGGACAGTGTATGTATGCTTCCGTCTTTCAGCTGGATGCGAAGTTCGAATTCCGGATCAGGACCTGAAGGGAAGAGCATTACCGTGGCATTGGACATCTGCATTCCGTCTTCAGAACGTACCAGAGGGAATTTGACGGTTTTATCCATATTTTCTGCTTCGGCAGTATAATAATTCAGCCGTTCGGCTATTCCATGGATGCGGACTTCCATGCTCGCAATATGGTCGCTGAAGGTACCTTTGTCCTGATTGGTTACAGTTACTTTCAGGCCGGCCACTACTCGTTTCAGGGAAGCATTCAGGCTTTCTTCTGCAATATCTGTTTCTTGTATGGCATGCACCAGGTCATATACAGGTCTGTATGTATCGTCATCCGTATTTTTCTTCAGTGATAAATAGCTTTTCGACAGGTCGGTTCCTAAAGACAGGCCGGGAGTGACTATGGCCGGTGCGCTGTAAGTCGGTTCTTCGTAAACGGGAGTTCCCCAGTACACCATGTTGTATGTTCTTTCAGGAAGTGTCAGTTCCCGGTTGTAACCATTCAGGGTATGACCTTCCTTGATGGGATAGAACCCGTTGAATACGGTTAGTTTGTTGTTGATGTAATTTCCGAAGTAAGTTGAAGTTCCTGCGTTGCAGGGAAATACTTCAAGAATGCCGGTCATGGGACTTTGAGGCTCTTGTGGCGTGTCAACGAAAGCAGTCAGTTGAGGAGTAACCATCGGAATGCTGTTTACATCGTTGCTTACATCTTCTTTATGGCATGCTGAGGCCACAAAGAGCAGGGAAATTGCTCCCGAAATCATTTTTTTCATAAAAGTAAGTGAGTTGGAAAAATAGTTTAGAAAAGTCTGTTAGTTTAGTTTCTGTGATGTATATACAACAACCGGAAAGTCGGAATGTTTGATAAGATCATTGTTTTTTGTCCGGCGGATAATTTTTCCTTTCTTTTTTCGTTTTTACGCACTTTGCGTTGTACATTTGAGGCAGAAATCGCATATCGGGTCGTCTGGCTGCTGAAAATAGTTGGGCGTCCTGGCAGAAAGAGATAAAAGCTTATGAAGAAAAAACTGATGGCTGGATGTATGGCCGGGATCACCTTGCTGATGGGATCCTGTGCCGGAAAGGCAGGACAGGCAGAGAAGCCTGCGGATGATTCACTCTATTTGCTGGTAGGCAGTTATGCCGACAGTATGCAGGAAGGAGTGAAAGTGTATGAGTTTGACCAGGAAAAAGGAGACGGAACGTATTTGAGTGGTTTGAAAGGGATCTCAAACCCTTCTTTTCTTACTGTTTCCGGGAATGGAGAAAGAGTGTATGCAGTAGGAGAGGACAGTGAGGAAGGTTCTACGGCCAATGCGTTGTCCTTTGATCGGGAAGCTGGTCGCCTGAAACTGTTGAATTCGATGCTTACAGGAGGAGGTGCTCCTTGTAACATCACGCTCAGCCCCCAGGAAGATTATGTACTGACTGCCAATTATATGGGAGGAAGTATTTCTGTATTTCCACTGGATGCTGACGGGCAGTTGAAGGAAAGCCATGTAATCCGTTTCGAAGGAAAAGGTCCGGATCCGGAGCGTCAGTCACAGCCGCATTTACATAGTGTTTTGTTTACGCCTGATTCCAAATGGTTGCTGGCCAATGACCTGGGAACAGACCGGATTCACGTATTTCCTGTAAAGAATTCATCGAAAGGAGAAGAGTTGTTGGATGAGGCTGCAGCCTATGACATTCAGTTGAGACCGGGAAGCGGACCGCGTCATACCTGTTTCTCACCCGATGGACATTATGCTTATCTGATCACTGAAATCTCCGGAGATGTAGTGGCAATGGCATACGACGGCATGCGTCTGGACACGCTTCAGTATATTAAGGCCGATACGTTGTCGGCTCAGGGAAGTGCGGACATCCATGTTTCTCCTGACGGTCGTTATGTTTATGCTTCCAACCGTCTGAAAGGAGATGGCATTGCTGTTTTTGAAGTGGATACGGAAGATGGAACACTGAACCGGGTAGGTTATCAGCCGACGGGTATCCATCCGCGTAATTTTGTGATAACGCCGAATGGAAGTTTTCTGCTGGTAGCTTGTCGGGATACCAACGAAATTCAGATCTTTGCCCGTGATGCTGATACGGGAATGCTTACGGATACCGGTAAACGGATAAAGACGGAAAAACCGGTTTGTCTGGTATTTGTTGCAAAGAAGTGATTAAAATCAGGCTTTTCCGGCTCTTTGGATAAAGAGGAAAAGAGCTGAAAAAATGTTTCGGCGTTTTACATAAAACAACGAAGGCTTTTCGTTGAAACGTCGAAACATTTTTTTTAAAGCCCGAGGGGTTCAAAGTACAGGGGTAAACAGATGGGCAAACCATCCGACGAAACGTTTCCAGGGAGAGCGCTTGAGATGCTCCTCACGTGTATATACTGTACTGTTCAGCTTGTCTTGCCGGAACACTTCTGTCAGTTCGGCCGTTGTCGGAAGATCGAAGATAAATGCATTGATCTCATAATCATATCGCAGGCTCCGGCTGTTCAGGTTGGTGCTTCCCACGGTACAGAAACGGTCGTCTACCATCATGATCTTGGAATGATGAAAGCCTCCGTTGAAGACATAAATATGAGCTCCGGCCTTGCGCAGGCGGTTGGCGAAGTAGAATCCTGCGTCCGGAGTGAAAGGAATATCCGACTTGCCCGGAATCATGATTTCCACTCTGACTCCGCGCTTTACTGCCCGTTTGATGGCTTTCCGAATGCTTCGCGTCGGTGTGAAGTAAGGATTGATCAGCTGAATTTTACGGTCGGCCGCATCAATGGCGGCAATATAGGCTTCCCTCACAGCCTTGGGGGCTTCTTTGGGAATTCGCTGTACGATAGCCACCCGTCCTCCGCTTACGTCAGGAAGATGTGCCAGGGAATCTTTGTCCAGAGGGAAACATTCTTCTCCACCGATATGCTGTCCGGTTTCCTTGTTCCAGGTATGCAGAAAGGCTTTCTGCAGATATTCGGCGGCAGGCCCTTCAATGCGTACATGCATATCACGCCAGGGACCGATTTCCGGCAGTCCGTTGATGTAATAGTCGGCAATATTCATACCGCCCGTATAACCAACCTTCCCATCCACTACTACTATTTTTTGATGATCCCGGCTGAATACATGGTTGATATAAGGAAAACGGAACGGGTCGAACTTTACAATTTCAACTCCGCGTTCGTTCAGCATCTTTAAATGATCTTTACGTAACGGACGGTTATTGGAGAAATTTCCGAAAGCATCGAACAGGGCACGTACCTTTACACCTTCTTTCGCTTTTTCAGCCAGTAGTGTAAAAAGTTCCTTGGCAATAGAGTCACTCCGGAAATTAAAATATTCCAGATGTACCTGATGACGGGCATTCCGGATTTCGTGAAACAGACTTTCAAACTTACTTCTTCCGCTTGTAAGCAGAGTAAGTTGGTTATGAGGTGTTATGACATATCCTTGCTGGCGCAGGTAGCGGGCAAATATCGAATCAGAAGGCAATTGTACTTTTACCGTATCTGTGGTACGAACCATCATATTCGTATCTTCCGGGCAGCCTGTCGATAAAGATGGCTCTTCATGCCGTTCTCCGGCTTTGGCCGGCATGGCTGTCATGCAGACGAGCATAGCCAGACACAATACCTTATATATAAGTTGACAGATAATCTTCATACAATGAATTCTTCAAAAGGCACAAAAGTAGGGATAATTCCACAAATAGCCAATATTTCTATGCGAAGATAGGATGTATCAACTATAAAAACAGAAGAATATGCATATCTTTGCACAATATTTCAAAAACATCAATACATTAAGACATGAACAGTTTAAAAGGCATTTTCTATGGAATCGTGACTTCGGTCACATTTGGTTTGATCCCGTTGTTTACTCTTCCTTTGATGCAAAAGGGGATGGAGTTTGACTCCATTCTTTTCTATCGTTTCCTTTTTGCAACCCTGGCATTGGGCGGTATGATGAAGCTGAAAAAGGAATCGTTCCGGATTGAACGGCGAGACATACCTATGCTGATCCTGTTGGGATTCTTCTATACCGGTTCTGCCATGTTTCTTTTCTGGGGGTATAACTTTATGGGAGCGGGAGTAGCTACCACTCTGCATTTTACTTATCCGATTTTTGTCACTTTGCTTATGTTCCTGATTTTCCGGGAAAGAGCTTCGTGGGTTACGTGGCTGGCCATTATTCTGGCCATCTTTGGAGTCAGCCGGCTTTCTCTGAAAGGAACAGAACTCTCACTCGATCCCGTTGGCGTGGTCATTGTGCTGCTTTCTGCCGTTGCATATGCCAGTTACATCACGGCGGTCAACCGTTCCCGTGTACGGGACATGAACGGACGCAAGCTGGCATTCTACGTATTCATCGTCAGTACTGTTCTGTTTGCCATAAAGGCTGGAACTAATCAGGGCATTCAAGCTCTTCCGGATGCCTGGTCAATTGTCAATCTGTTTCTGCTTGCCGTCGTGCCGACCGTTATATCCAACATTACACTCGTGCTGGCTGTGCATCATATCGGAGGTACTCTGACATCCATACTGGGAGCGATGGAACCTGTCACCGCCGTATGTATCGGTGTGCTGGTCTTCAGTGAGCCGTTTACAGCTCAGGAAGGAACCGGTATTCTCTGTATCATTGCTGCAGTTACACTCATAATTCTTACCAGGACCATACAAAAAACTTTATCTTCCGTTGTGCGGAAAATACGTCCCCGGCATGCCTGATGCAGGAGGTGGCAAGAACAGATTTAACCCAACATTTTCAGGCTTTTGTATTACTTTGTTGTTACAATGAAGGGAAGTACAGGAAGCTTTGACCTTTTATTCCCTTTTTTGAACACTTATACAATCTTATTTAAGAAAAAACATTTTATCTTTGCAATTGTTATAAGAGATAGACTTAGTGTTTATCTCTTTTAACAGTACAAGCGCATTTATTAATTAATGAGTTAATTTATGATAGTAAAAAAACAATTGCCCCCCTTGGTATGGGCATTCTTCATGTCATGTTCCTTAGGTATCGTTTCTTGCGTGGACAGCAAATACGATCTGGACAAGGATATCGACATGACAGTAAACGTGGGCGGTGAGTATCTGACAATTCCCGCCGGTGGAACCGAACAGGCTCTGTTGAGTACAATCATTGAAGTGGAAAAAGATGATATGCTTCAGCCGGATGAAAATACCCGCGAATATCATCTGACTAAAAAAGAAACTATCACTGGCAGCGAATTCAAGGTAAATCCTGTGATGGCAGATGCGGTTGATGAAACAGGTTCACCTATTTCTGCTGTAACCCCGGAAGACTTTCCTTCTTCAGGAGATAAATTTGATGTTTCTCCTAAGGACGAATCAAGTACAACGAAAGTTTCTTCAACCATCAGTGTGGAAGATGATGTAAAAGCTTTGAAATGGGTCAATGGAACTGCTCCGTCCAAAATGAATATTCAGATGGATTTAACTCCGGGATTCCAATATGATGCAATTACACTTACCAATATTCGTATTGAGTTTCCTGAAGTCCTGAAGCTGGAAAATACTTCTTCAACCGGAAAACTGGAGAACAATGTATTGACCATTGACAAGCACGTGATCAATTCTTCCTCTTCTGCAGAAGGAGAATCTGCGTGGACCATTGAACTGGCAGTGAAGGGATATAATCTGGAAGCCAAGACAGGAGTAAGCGGAGCAAATCCTATTGAAAACGGAAAAATCAGCATCAATGATGATGTATTGGTAAAAATGACTGTCAGCGTAAATGGAGTTCAGAGCAATCAGACAATCAAGAAGCTGGAAATTGTTCCTCACATTACACTGGATGAAATGGAAATTGGTGAAATCTGCGGTCGCATTGATCCGGAAATCAATATTGACCCGACTAAGTTCACATTGGATGATCTGCCTGACTTCCTGAGTGATGATGCAACTGAGCTGGATATTAAAAATCCTGTATTCAGTTTGAATACCAATAATCCGATCGGTGCTCCGATTCTGACCAATCTGGTGATGAAAAGTTTCAAGAATGGTCAGAAAGATCCGATTGCAGAAGTAACAGTAAACGACATCGAGCTGGCAAAGAATACTGGCGAAGATGGTGACCGCCGTGTTGTCATAGCACGTGAAGAAGGAGATTATCAGGCTGACGAAGTAGCAGTCGTTCCTAACCTGAATGATCTGATCAAGAAGATTCCTGACTACATCGAAGTATCTATGGAGCCGCGCGTTGACAGTGAAAACTTCTATGAACTGGAGGTAAAGGATTATCAGATCAACGATGGTCTCTGTGATGTGGATATTCCGTTGACCTTCGGAAGTAATCTGCTGATTGTTTACAACGATTCCATCAAAGACTTACAGAAGGATCTGGAAGATCTGGATATCATTTCATTCAAGAAAGCTGTGGTTACTCTTACTGCTGCCAGCACTATTCCTTTGAAAATGACGCTGAATGCAGATGATGTAGACATTAAGGATAAAGCCGGACGACCGATTGAAAACATCAAGGTAAGTATTGGTGAAGGTAAGGAAACGGTTAATCCCAGCACTGACGGAACAACCGAAGCAGAAAGTGAAGTAGAAATCATTCTGGAATCAGACAATGCTTTCGATACGCTGTCACGCATTGACCGTATTTGTTTCAAACTGAAGGCTGATTCGAAGGAAAGTTCCGGAGTGCCTTTGAAAGATACTCAATGGATTCAGGTGAAGAAGAGTGCACTTCAGGTTCCTGGCGGTGTAAATATTGATCTCAACTAATCCTTGGGAACCGACATGTGAGAATTAAAACAGGATGTGCTGATACAGACCGGCAAATAAATTATGATTCCGGCTGTGATCTTCCGTCCGTCAACTGATAAATTACAAAAGAATATCAAATGATGAAAAAACATATCTGCCGAATGATCCTTTGCGGACTGGCTGCTTCATGTGCAACTACCACCGTCATGGCTCAGGCCACGGGCAACCGTTCCTCTTATTTTCTGGAAGGATCTGTATATCGTCACGAACTGAACCCGGCCTTTCAAGGTGAACGGAACTATGTAGGAATGCCTGCTTTGGGTAATTTCTCTGTTGGAGCACAGGGGACAACAGGCTTGGGAGACTTCCTTTACGTAAAGGATAATGGAGACTTGATGACATTCATGCACCCTGATGTCAGTGCAAAAACATTCTTGAATGATTTGCCGCGTCGGACAAAATTGGGTATAAACCTGAATGAGAATATTCTTTCTACTGGTTTCTTTGCATGGGGAGGTTTCAATACTTTTGGCCTTTCTATCAAGAGTGACACTCGTTTCTCTTCACCCGATGATCTTTTCAAGTTTATGAAGAGTGGGGTTGACAGCCCGGAAGGAACCCATTATAAGGTGAATGATCTCAGTATTCTTTCTACTAATTATGCGGAACTGGCATTCGGACATTCACGTGCTCTGACAGATCAGTTAACCGTTGGTGCGAAGGTGAAATTCCTGGTAGGGCTTGCAAAAGCGACTGTAAAGATCGACCAACTGGATATCAAGGCTACTCCGGAATCATGGGTTATCACTCCGAATGGTGCAGAAGCTTATCTGTCTGCAAAAGGGCTGATTACTCCGACTAAAGGAGAAACCGGTAATTATGCAGAAAGTGATTACGTTCGTGACGCTTATGGAAATCCGACCAGCCAGCTGAAACCGGGAGCAGAAAATCTTTTGTCGTATGACGATATTGACTTCGATGACAACAATATCGGACCTACAGGATTCGGTATGGCTTTCGACTTTGGTGCCACTTACAAATGGAATGATGACTGGACTTTCTCAGCATCTTTGCTTGATTTGGGATTTATCCATTGGAACAATACAGTCAAAGCTACGATGAGCAACTCTTTTGAGTTTGATGGTTTCCATGAAATCCCGGTAGAAGATACGGATGGTAATCCGAACTCAATCGACAATCAGGTAGACAGTTATCTGGATGACCTGGAAGGCCTTTCAAAATTTACAAAAGAAGGTGAAGGCCTGAAACGTAATACAGCCCTGGCAGCTACACTGCATCTGGGTGCTGAATACACATTGCCCGTATACGACCGGTTGAAGTTCGGTGGCTTGTGGACTACCCGTTTTCAGGGACGTCACACCTGGACTGAAGCGCGCGTATCTGCAAACGTATCACCTCTTACCTGGTTTGAAGCTTCTTTGAACTATGCATTGTCCAGCTTTGGATCAAGCACTGGCCTTATGCTGAACTTCCATCCGCGTGGATTCAATTTCTTCCTGGCTGCAGATGTCCCAATGGGAAAATATGCCAAGAAGTATGCTATTCCGACCAACCGCTTCAATGCAAACTTCAACATGGGTATCAACTTTACCTTCGGTCCGAAACACAAACCGGTTTACCGTTGCGTAGAAGCTAACTTTTAATATATATAATGTATAGAAATATGAAGAAATCAATATTGTTGCTGGCTGCGGCTCTGCCATTCGCACTCTCAGCCAAAGACGTCAAGATAACCCGTCCTGCAGCTTCGCTGGACAATGATACACTGACACTCAGCTTCCGCTTCAACGTAGAAGAGGTGAAGGTAAACAGTGAACAGAGCTATACTTTTACTCCGGTATTGGTGAACGGTAATGAACACCTCGTACTGGCTCCGATGGCTGTCAGCGGAAAGAAAAACTATAAGATGCCCCGTAAGATTCGTCGGGCCGGTCGTAAGTTCGGATTCAGCGAGCCTTATACGGTTGTATACGGAAAAGCTGCAGACCGCAATGACATTATCGATTATACAGCTTCATTCCCGTATGAAGACTGGATGGGATCGGCTTGTCTGGCTATGTTGCAGGAAAAAGATGAATGTTATCGTTCCGCCCCGCTGGATATTCAGATCGTGGAACATAAGCCGGTCATTCCTTCCTTGCCTACAGCGTATGAAATATGTGAGCCCTGTATGCAGATGGTTTCTTACCTGACTCCCAAGGCTGAGCCGTTAAAAGTACGTTCAGAACAAAGTACACTTTATATCGAGTATGCCGTAGGTGCAACTGCTTTCAAGGATGATTACAAGAATAACGGAGCAGAACTGCAAAAGCTGAAAGATATTCTTTCTCCGCTGACTACCGGTGATCTGGTTACCTTTAAGGCTATCAATGTGTGTGGTTATGCTTCACCCGATGGCTCCGCCAAGACTAATGACCGTGTAGCCTCGCAGCGTGCCGCTTCCTTCTCTGACTATTTGAAGAAAGCATACAGCTTCCCGGCTGAAGTACTGAAAGTAACCTCAGCAGGAGAAGACTGGGAAACACTGATTCAGATGTTGAAGGATGAAAAGCCTGCTTATGCAGATAAAGCCTTGGAAATTATCAATAAGTATTCAAATGTTGATACTCGTGAGGCCCGTCTGAAGAGTGGTTTGGGTACTGCAACTTACCGGACTATGCTGAATGACCTTTATCCGCGTCTGCGTCGTCTGGGTGTTTCAGTTGATTACGAGGTTCGTGAAGTAGAAAATGCAGAAGCTGCCAAATTGATCTATACAGATCCGAAACTTCTGAGCTTGCAGGAAATGTATCGGGTAGCTAAAGATCTGAAGCCGGGAACCAAAGAATATAAGGAAGTATATGAAATTGCCGCACGTACTTATCCGGAAGATGCAGTAGCTTGTATCAATGCTGCTTCAGCAAATATCGTAAGCGGAGATTTCCAGAATGCGGAAAAACTTCTTGAGAAGGTGAAAGATGACAACCGTGCATGGAATAATCTTGGAGTACTGGCATGGTTGCGCGGAGACTTCCAGGCTGCACGTGACTGGTTTAATAAGGCTATGAGCGTTGAACCGGAAAAAGCAAAGGCCAATCTGGAAACCGTCAATATCTATGATCCGGTACAGGAATAAAAACTCAGTTACATTCAATTACTGATTTATTCAGGAGGGTGTCAAGACGAAAAGAAAGTTCAGGATTGTAACTATAATATTAAAGAGGGTCGTATCAAGCTCTGTGATGAGTAATGATACGGCCCTTTCTTTATGCTTCTTCAGGATGTTCAAATCTTAGGTTTTAGGTTCGTAATTTCAACGGTCGACTTTTGATATATCCTTCTGGTTTATGGAAAGAATTTCAAGTAATACAATTGACATCTTAACGTAAATGCATTATCAACCTCTTGCAATATACGAGAAATACCCCTCCTCTAATTTTGCTTCCGAATTAAAAAAGGTGATCATAATGAGGAATGCAAACAAGATGACATTATTGGGTGCCATGTTAATGACAGCAGTCTCCGCACAGGCATTCAATGTAAAAGGAACCATTGTAGATAAAACAACCAAAGAACCATTGATCGGTGCTACCATTCAGATAGAAGGTACAACCACAGGAGCTATTACCGACATCGACGGTCGTTTCGAACTTTCCAATCTGAAAGGAAACAACTGTACACTTGTCATACAATATGTTTCTTACCAGTCTCAGCGCATAACAATAAATGCCGGACAAAAAGAAGAACTGGTCATCGCACTTGCTCCAGATACTCAGACCATGGAGGAAGTCACAGTTACAGCCCGGAAGAATCTGGAAAATGAACGGACTCTGCAACTGGAACGTCAGCGTTCGTCTGTTGCCATTGAGAATCTGGGAGCCAAGGAAATGAGTGTCAAAGGCATTTCGAATGTTGAAGAAGGTGTCAAGAAAATCACAGGTGTTTCCATTGCTTCTGCGGGACAAATTATTGTACGAGGATTAGGAGACAGATATAGTACGACGACTCTTAACGGGCTTCCTATCGCTTCTCCGAATCCGGATAACAAATTGATTCCTCTGAATCTTTTCCCTACTTCAACGGTAAAAAACATTACGGTCAGCAAAGTATACGAAGCTAATGCTTTTGCAGATTACTCTGGAGCGCATATTGATATCGGTACTAAGGAACAGACTGGAGAAGATTTCTTCAGCATTTCATTCAATACAGGAGGAAAGTTCAATACTTTGGGACGTGAGATGTATCGTATGGATCATGACGGTACACTTTTTAAAACTCCCTCGCTGAATAGTCAGCTTCGCGAAATGTCTCTTACGGATTTTGAAGATTACGCCCGGAAAAATACGTTGTTCAATACCAGTTTTGATGTTTCCCAAAAGAATGCTCTTCCGGAATTTGGAGGAAATATCGGTATTGGAAAGAATTTTGATCTGGGAGGTAATCAACGGCTCAGTCTGCTTGCATCTTTGGGACTCAGCAATGAGCAGCAGATCATGATGGATGCCAGTGTCCGCACTTTGGAGGCAACCGGTACAACACTGAATGACTTCAACTATGACAGTTATGCGAATACTCTGAAGATCGCAGGTCTGGGAAGTCTTGGATACAGTTTCCGTACACGTGACCAATTGAGTTATACATTCTTCTATGCGCGTAATGCCATTGATACTTATATGTATCGGGAAGGATATGACTACGAAGATCATAACCTGATTGGCAGTAACAGTGTGACTCATATCTATAGTTTGCAGAACCACCAGTTAAGCGGAAAGCATTTCTTCGGCGAACAGTGGAATCTGCAGTGGGGCGGTTCATACAGTCAGACCAGCAGTGATGAGCCTGACCGCCGGCAGATTATGTTCATCAGAGAAGGAAGTGAACTGAATCTTTTCAAACTGAACCGGCAGGAAACCATGCGTTACTTCGGTACGCTGGATGAAAAAGAATGGGTAGGAAACTTAATGGGAGAATATAAATTTGGCACTCAGAACAAACTTCAGGCAGGATTTACCTACAAGGATAAGAGCCGTGACTATTTCTCCACACGTTTCTATTACAATTTGAACAAACTGAATCCAACCATCGGAAGCATTGAAGATATTTATACTCCTTCCGGGTACCTGAATCAGGAAAGTATCAATAACGGACAAGTAGTTATCAACCGCTCACAGCAGCCCAAAGACAGTTATGCTGCCGGAACCAAGATTTATGCCGGATATATTTTGGCCGATATCTATCCGGTTGATGCCCTGCTGGTAAATGTGGGTGTACGTTATGAGAGCAGCCGCCAATGGGTCAATTATGCAGAAGACGGCGGAACGCAGCAACGTCGGGAATTGAACAGTGACGATCTCTTTCCTGCTATGAACTTACGTTATCAGTTCAATAAGAAAAATAATCTGAGACTTTCTTTCTCACGTACGGTAACCCGTCCTTCGTTCATTGAAATGGCACCGTTCCTTTATCAGGAATCTTACGGATCAGCTCAGATCCGAGGTAATGCTGAATTGCAGAACGGATATAACTATAACGTAGATTTACGCTACGAATTCTTTGAAGACAACGGAGATATGTTCTCTGCCACTGCTTACTATAAACATCTGGAAAATCCTATCGAGCAGATTCAGCAACTTTCCGGAGGCGCAACCATCCATTCATTCAAGAATGCCAATAATGGAATGGCAACCGGACTGGAAGTGGAGTTCCGAAAGACATTGGCACAGGAATTACGTCTGGGAGCGAATGCTTCATTCATGTACACGGACGTGAAACTGCCTGAGGGAGGTGCCTATACCAATACCGAACGTGCCCTTCAAGGTGCATCTCCCTATCTGGTTAATGCAGACTTGACTTATAGTCCACGTTTCGGAGAAACCCGTCAGCTCAGTGCCGCACTGGTGTACAATCTGCAGGGACCGCGCATTCAGTCTGTCGGAATCTCCGGATTAGGAGACGTCAAGCAGCAGCCTGTTCACACTTTGAACTTTGCCGGAAGCTTTAAGTTCAGCGATAAGGTAGCTGTCAAGTTGCAGGTAAATGATTTGCTGAATCAGCCGGTTATCTTCAAGCAGGAAGTTCCCTCAACAGGAGAAAAGGTAGAAGTGGAACGCTTCAAACGCGGAAGCAGCTTCGAAATAGGCATCACCTATACATTGTAATCAATCATTCAAAAAATAACTCTTACTAACAAAAAAAGATTGTGTATGAAAAAGAACTGGAAATTTGCAACAATGGCTTTGGTTGCAAGTATGACCCTCTTTACAACCGCATGTAGTGACGATACCCCTAATGAAAACGGTGGTGACGGAAATGGTAACGAAGACAGCGCCTATACACTTGACAAGAATATTGAATCAGATCTGACGCTGGAGGAAGGAAAAACATATACATTCCATTTGAGAAAAGATGCAAAATGGTCAGACGGAAGTCTGGTGACAGCAAAAGATTTCGAATATTCCCGGAGAAGGATCGGTTGGATGTAAATTTGTATCTAGATGTCCATATGCTACCAAACGCTGTCATGAAGAAAGACCAATCTTCAGAAATGTTGGAAATGAACATTATGTAACCTGTCATCTGGTAGAATAATGCATTTAACTTTGCTACAATGGAAGTAGTATTGAAGCAGTCAATAATCTGAATATCTGATTAGAGGAGAAAAAGAAAATGCATGAATTAACACAATTAATCAAAGATGATATGCGTCCGGCTCTTGGGGTAACCGAGCCGGGAGCGATCGCATATGCGGTTTCAAAAGCAAAATCCTACGTTCCGGGAGAATTGGAACAGGTTACGCTTTTGCTGAACAGCGGTATGTATAAAAATGCCTTTACCTGCGGTATTCCGGGAACAAGTGAGGTGGGAAATTATTACGCTGCTGCTTTAGGCGCTGTTGCTGCAGATCCAAAGAAGGGTCTGGAATGTCTGGAAGGTATTGGAAAGGCAGAGGAAGAAGCTGCAGGCGAAATGATCAAAGCGGGAATGATATCAGTTTCCATGAGCAGTATTACCAGCCGCATTTTCATTGAAGCAACTGTAACAGGTGAGACTTCAGAGGCAGTTGTTACTATTCAGGATGCCCACACTAATATTACAAAGATCACAGAAAATGGAACTGTAGTATTTGAAAAAGAAGCAAAAGCAGCACAGGAGAGTAAAGAGGCTACACCGCTGATCCATCAGTATACCCTGGCGCAGATGGTAGAGTATGTAAATACTGTTTCTGCACAGGAACTGGATTTTATCAAAGAAGCATATAAAGTAAACTACGAGCTGCTTCAGGAAGGCTTAAAGAGTCCAAAGACTACCTACGGACCATATCTGTTAAAGAAGAATGGTGGGGTTCTGGTATCAGAAGATGAAAGAAAGACTGCTTCTTTATTCTGCAATGGGGCAATTGAGGCGAGAGTCATTGGTCT
>OIXG01001598.1_pt1 | contig 20845 bp, 15 predicted proteins | sample 1587731 | NCBI WGS metagenome assembly OIXG01 (sample SAMEA3888908, study PRJEB22519) | human gut metagenome | biome: human gut; feature: human-associated habitat; material: faeces | place: Denmark | collected 2010
TTCAAACACACTTTTATAGCGTAACTTGCGATAGCGGCTTAACTTGTTCATGATCAATGATTATTTTGTCTGTTTCTGCAAATATAAGCATTTTATCCGCTTATACAACTTATAATCAGGGATTTAATTTATAGAAGTCCCCTATTATGAAAAAAATCTTTCTAACCCTTGCCGCGCTCGCCATCGCGACTGTCGGCAACGCTCAGAGCATTGAAGTGACGAGCGACACTCCGCTGCCCATCGCAGAAGGTAGTGCCTACTCGCCTGTCATCAGTCCGACGGGCGACTATGTGCTGGTGACATCCGGCACAATGAAAGGATTGCAAAAGTACGACCTTGCCACCGGCGAGCTCTCCACCGTCACAACCGACGAAGGCGCCGGCTACAACGTCAAAATTTCCAACGACGGGCGCATGATCGTATATCGCAATTCAGTGTTCAAAAACCGTTTGCGTTACAATTCCGTGAAAATGCTCGACATGCAAACCGGAAAAACCTCCGTTTTGGTGAAAGACTCCCGCAACCTGACAGCTTTTGCGGCAGTCGACGGCACAGGACTTGCGCTTGAAAACGGGGAAGTGAAGACAAAACGCCTCGCAGGCAAAAAGATTTCCGCCCCTGCCATTGCCAGCATTTCCAATGGAAACTTGATGCTGACAAAAGACGGCAAAACCGAAAAGTTCAACCCGAAAGGCGAAACTCGCTACCTTTGGCCGTCGGTTTCCCCCGATGGGAAGAAAGTGCTGTTCACCGTTCCTGAAAACGGCATCACAGCCTATGTTTGCGACATCGATGGCAACAACCTCACCCGCCTCGGACGCCTCAGCGCGCCGAAATGGATGGGCAACGATTGGGTTGTCGGCATGGTCGACAAAGACAACGGCGAAACAATCACCGAATCGACTATTTTCGCCGTGCGCGCCGACGGAGCTGCCTACACAGCTTTGACCGACGGTTCGCAAATTTGCCTGTATCCCTCGGCAACGGCCGACGCTTCGAAAATCGTCTACAACACGGCCGATGGCAAAATCCGCTTGATGAACGTAACAATCAAATAACACGGAATTATGAAATACATCAAATACATCTTATCAGCCGCCGTTTGCTTGTCAGCGGCTGCAGGACTTACGGCTGAAGACAAAGCCTTCAACGAAGCCCGAATTTATGTCAATCCCGGCCATGGCGGATGGGGATCCGGCGACCGCAACTTGGTCACCATCAACCACGCCCTTGGCGACACGACCGGTTTCTATGAAACAAACACCAACCTCCGCAAAGGATTGCAACTCTACCACGACCTCGTCGACAACGGAGCAGCAGAAGTGATGCTCTCCCGCACATTGAACGGCATCGATGACGACTGCGTGAAAGACGGCGTTCCGCAAATCGTCAATCTTTCAGCCATTTGCGAAGACGTCGAAGCCAACAACATCGACTACTTCATCTCGATCCACTCCAATGCTGCCACCGAAGGCGCTGCCACCAACTACCCGTTGGTGCTCTACCGCGGCACCAACGATGCAGTGGGCAACGGCTTGGTCGATGCGAAAAACATGGGACTTGCCGCTTGGCCGTACATCAACAATAACGGCATCACCTACAAGTCGCACTACACAGGCGAAGACGACTCGAACGTGCGCGGCGACATATCGTTCATGGGCGGCTCCTTGACAACGATGGGCTACACCGGCTACTACGGCGTGCTTCGCCATGGAGCCGACGGCTACCTCATCGAAGGCTGCTTCCACACTTACCATCCTGAACGCCACCGCCTGCTCAACGTCGACTACTGCCGTCAAGAAGGCATGCGCTACGCTCGCGCCATCCGCGCTTGGTTCAACGGCCCGACAGAGACCACCGGCGACATCATGGGCACGGTGAAAAACGCATTGCATCCGCTCGAAAACAACCTTTATTCCTACAAGGCAGCTTCGATGGACGCTTATGCCCCGCTCAACGAATTTACCGTGAAATTGATGAAAGACGGAAAAGAAGTGGCAACCTACACGACCGACAAAGAATACAATGGCGTGTTCGTATTCGAAAAACTTGCCCCGGGCAAATACACGCTCGACTTCACGGCATCGCCCGATTGGCATCCTTACACGGAAGAAATCGAAGTGGTTGCCAACACGACGGTATTCACCAACGTCCGTCTCACCGACATCAACGAAGAACTTCCCGATCCCGATGCTCCGGAACCAGAAGTGGAATACTACACGCATCCTGAACAAGACGGCGACATCGCTGCCGGCAACAGCTACGAATTCACGCCGGGCGAAACCGTCGACATCCAAGGACTTGAAGGTCTCACCGTGCGCCGTGCCATCCTCCGCGACGGCAAATACTACGTGCTTGCCCACGACGCTGAACGCACGCCACACCTGATGGTAGTCAATCCGGCAGACGGAACAAGCAAAGAAATGAGCCTTGAGGGACTCGTCACGGAAGGATTCAACGGCAAAAACATGTCGTGGACGCTTTCCGACATCGCCTTCACCAACGACGGCGTGCTCGTCGGAACTAACTCCGTCGTAATCGGACGCGAAAACAACGCTTATTGCAACGGCGACTTCTACATGTATGCATGGAAAGGCGACGACACCACGCCGCTCGAAGATGCCAAACCGACGATTGTCACTACATTGCCGACCAACACCTCCAACAGTTTGGCGCAAGCCGGCAACAACTATTCGAACTTGATTGCCAACTCTATCGCCATCAACGGCAACTTCGACGAGTTCAGCTTCTATTTCGATTCTCACGCCGGTGACGCTTGGAACACGAATTACGGTCTTCGCCATGTCGTTTGGACAATGAAAGACGGCACGATGACAAACTATGAAGCTGTTGATGCCAATGCAGAATACGACGAAACAATGTTTGGCGAAGACGCCATGATGACGCTTTCCCCGCTCGGATTGAACCGCATCATCTTCGACGGAAGCCAAATCTCCACCAAAGAATTTGAAATCAGCTTGGCCGAAGGAGTCTCGATCGAACATCCGGGTCTCAACGACGACGAAGTGGCAGTGGAAGCCGCAGGTTCCAACTACTTCCGCTATGCAGACGACATCTTCATGGCAACTCCGACGTTCAATGCCGACGACAACTCCTATGGCGTAAACCTCTACAACATCACCGACGGCCTCGACAAAGCCGAGAAATTGGCACAAGTCGACAACCTTCTCTCCACGGAAGGCCGCCAGCCGATGAACGCATTCGGCGTAGTGCGCAATGCCGACATCGACCTCTACTTGATGGCCGGCAACAAAATCGCGAAAGTCACTACGGAAGGCATCGAGCAAGCAACGGAAATGGCACGCATTTTCGCTTACAACTTGAAAACTGAGAAAGACGGCGAAGACGCCTACACGTTGTCGTTCAACACGATTATCCCCGCGACTGAAGCATCGGTAAATCTCATCAACACCCATACAGGTGAAGTCGAGCTTACCATTCCTGCAACAGGAGCAGACTGTGAATACACGGCAACCGTACAGAAATCCGATGTGGCAGAAAACACGAACTACACATGGGAAGCAGCCGTCAAAGCCGGCAATGTGACATCGTTCAAAGAATTTGACGTTAAACAATTGTTTACAAGCCCTTACGGCATCGCCGTCAACAATAATCCTGCAAACGAACGCTTCGGCAACGTCTACATCTCCAACACGACAGAAGGCGAAACACCCTATGGCAACGTAGACGTAGGCATCTACGCATTCAACGCTGCCGGCATTGACATATCTTCAAGCGATGCTTCTGCCGGGATCGAATGGACAGGCGTGGCAGGGCAAGGCCCGCGCCGCATTGCAGTTGCAGCCGATGGCCGCATCTTTGCAGCCGACTACAGCACCGAACATGCCGGCATCTACGTGATCGATCCTGAAACATGGACCGGCACTCCGCTGTTCAAAGACGCTGTCAACGACGGCAACGGCTCGCTGACAATCAACGGCACATACGTTGGCGGCCGCATGGTGGCAGTCGGCGTGCGCGGCGAAGGCGAATCCACGCAACTCTATGCAGCCGACGCAACGGCATCGGGCGCTAGTTGGAAAAAATTCGTCAACCGCTACGATATCGGCACTGCATCCGAATGGTCGACAGCTCCTTCCTATTCCGCAGCAGCTTCAAGCTACATCGGAAACGAGAACAGCTCAATCGTGCCGGTATCCACCGGCTTCTGGGCAGCGCAATTCCGCGGTCAAGGCAGCAGCTCCGTGGCTAATCCGTGCTTGTTCTACTTCAGCGACGAGCAAGGCGATGCCGTCTACGACACTTCGGAAATAGACGACAAGGAATCGAGCAACGGCGCATTGGCAGTCGACGAAAAGACAGGAACTGTGGCTCACAGCTTCGGCGGCGGCGTGCGCGTGTTCCACTACCGCCTCAACTACGAAGGCATACCGCAAGTGGAATTACTGTTCGAAAAACCGCTTGACCAAACCCCGCTCAACTCGTTTGCATTCGACTACGCAGGCAACCTCTACGTAGTCTCCGGCGATGGCAAACTCGGAATTTACGGTATGCCGACAAACGACAACTCGCTCACTGTACCGGCGAAAGATTACATCGTATTCGGCTTCGACTCCGTGGAAGAGCTTGAAAGCGCAGCGAAAGCAAGCGTCTACCCGAACCCGGCATCCGACGTTGCTACCGTGACGGCAGGCTGCCCGATCGAACGCATTGCAATCTACAACGCAGCAAGCGGCGCTGAAGCGCTCAACGTGGCCGGAAACGGACAAAACGAAATGACAATCGACGTTGCCGGACTTTCGAAGGGCGTTTACATTGTCAGAATCAACAATGTCCACACGTTGAAATTGATCAAACGATAAATTTATCGATTTCCAAACAGAGCGCGCTTTCCGGAAAACGTCCGGAAGGCGCGCTTTCTTTTTCTTCGTTGGCAACGATGAATTATTTTCCGTAATTTTGCACCACTCAATCGAAATATATGAAACTTCAAATAAGTCTCTTGCTCGCAGCCGCAAGCATCGCCGGATGCGCAGGCTCGCAGGGAAAACAAACCGCCAACGGCTCGACAACGCCGGAAACCGCGCCAACGGTAGTGTTCAACGCCGACAGCGCTTATGCCTACGTGCAGCGCCAATGCGATTTCGGGCCGCGCGTGCCCAATTCCGAAGCCCATCGTGAATGCGGCGACTGGATGGCAGCCGAGCTTCGCAGCCGCGGAGCCAACGTGACAGAGCAACGAATGAAACTGAAAGCATTCGACGGCACAATGCTCGATGCGCGCAACATCATCGCCGAATTTTATCCCGAAAAAGAACGGCGCGTGCTGCTGCTCGCCCATTGGGATTGCCGACCGTGGGCCGACAACGATCCCAATCCGGACAACCATAGGCATCCGGTCGACGGAGCCAACGACGGCGCAAGCGGAACCGGCGTGTTGCTCGAAATGGCACGATTGCTTCAAAGCCACGAGCCCTCCATAGGCGTCGACATCCTGCTGGTAGATGCCGAAGATTGGGGAGAGACCGAGGGCGACGAAAGTTCGTGGGCGCTCGGAACACAATATTGGTTGCAATACCCTCACCGCAAAAGCTACGCCATGCCCGAATACGGCATCCTTCTCGACATGGTAGGCAATGCCGATGCATCGTTCAAAAAAGAATACTTCTCGCTTCGATTCGCACCATCCATCGTGGAGAAAATATGGAAAACCGCCGAACGGCTCGGCTATTCGTCGAAATTCCCCGATACGGAAGGGGGAGCCATCACCGACGACCATCTGTTTGTCAACGCGGCCGGAATCCCGTGTGTCGACATCATCGACCAGCGCACCGACTCCCAAACCGGATTCTTCCCGCAATGGCACACGACAGACGACAAAATGACCCACATCGACCGTTCCACGCTTAAAGCCGTCGGGCAAACCGTCGCCACGCTGCTATTCGAAAAATAATGGCAAATCCGTCGCACGGTCCGCGAAAAAAACGTAACTTCGCTGTCGATTAGCGCGCATCAGAATGAAAGAAACCCTCCATCTCACCCAAGAACAAAAACTCCAACAACGACTTTCGCCGCAACAAGTGCAATTCGTCAGGCTGTTGGAGATGAATCGCGTTGAAATGGAGGATGAAGTGCGCCATGAAGTTCTCGACAATCCGGCAATTCAAGTGTCCGACAGCGACGAATCCGGACAGCACGACGATTTCAACGAATCGGGCAACGACAACGAAGACGACGGTTCTGCCAATGAAATAAAGCCCGATCCCGACATGCGCGACAACGACGATGACGACGACAACGACGACATTCCGGCATATCGACTGAACATATCCAACCACAGCGCCGACGACAAGGCCTATGAGCCGGTAGCCACATCCGAAAACTCGCTCATCGACTATCTCACCGAGCAAATCAACGAACAGGACTTAACCGAAAATCAACGCAAAATAGCCGATTACATCATCGGCAACATCGATTCCAACGGCTACCTGACGCGCTCGGTATCGGCTATTTCCGACGATCTGATTTTCCAGACAGACCTCAATGTGTCGGAAGATGAGATTTCCACCGTGTTGCAAATGATACGCGACCTCGACCCTGCCGGCGTGGGAGCAGTCGATTTGCGCGACTGCCTGTTGCTGCAATTGGAAAGATTGAGCGGAAGCGCCGACAACATGGCAGCCTACGATATCATCGACAAATATTTTGTCGAATTTTCGAAAAAACATTACGACAAAATCATATCGGCGATGAAAATATCCGCAGAAGATTTTCGCCGCGCGCTCGACATCATTCGCGCGCTCAACCCGAAGCCGGGAAGCCTCTACGGAAGCGCCGACAATGCCAAGGCCCAGCACATCATACCCGATTTCAGCGTCGAAATCGACGGCGACACCATCACGCTCACATTGCTCAACAACATTCCGGATTTGCAGATCGAGGAAAGTTTTCAAGCGATGTACGACAGCCTGTCGACAAAAAAGCCTCGAAACAGAAACGAAGAAGAAGCAAACCGCTTCGTCAAAGACAAATACGAATCGGCATCGGCATTCATTGCCATGTTGCGCCAACGGCAAACCACGCTTTTCAACACGATGCGGGCCATTGTCGACCGCCAAAAAGATTTTTTCCTCACCGAAGACGAATCGTCCCTGCGGCCAATGGTGCTGAAAGACATTGCCGCCGACACCGGCTACGACATCTCCGTCATATCCCGCGCCACATCGGGAAAATACGTCATGACGCAAGGCGGAATCTATCCGCTCAAATTTTTCTTCAACGAAGGAATGCGCCGCGATTCCGGAGAAGACGTGTCGACGCGCGAAATTCAATCCTCTTTAAAACAGCTCATCGAAAAAGAAGATAAAAACAAGCCATATTCCGACGAGCAACTTTGCGCACTGCTGAAAGAAAAAGGCTATGAAATAGCCCGCCGAACCATCGCGAAATACCGCGAACGGCTGGGATTCCCCGTAGCAAGACTGAGAAAAGAACTTTAAAACCACATATCGAAATGGAATTAGAATCGAAAATAATGACAATGGAAGAAAAGACAATGCGCGCCATCCACTATGCATCGTCTGTCATCTCTTTCATATTCAATCCATTGTTGATGCCCACCTACGGCATGATCATTGCATTTTGGCTTTCCACACTGCAAATACTGCTGACTACCGACAAAATAACCGTCATTGCCGCCGTGGCATTGATGACGTGCGTCGTGCCGCTCGTGCTGTTCGTATTGATGCGCCGTTTCAAGATATTGACCGACGTGCATCTGAACGTGCAAAAAGAACGCTTCATCCCCTATACGATCACGGTGGTTTGCTACGTGGTCTGCGCGCTCTACCTCTTCAACATCAACGCGCCGACATGGATGTGGATGTTTATGTTTGGCGGAGCTTCTGCCGCATTCATTTCCCTTGTAGTCAACTTCTTCTGGAAAATCAGCGCACACATGGCCGGCATTGGCGGACTAATCGGCTTGTTGTGCAAAATCAACAGTTGCGGCGACGGCATATTCGACTTGATGCCCGTGATTTGCACCATGATCATCGTGGCCGGAATCCTCGGCACATCGCGTATTGCCATGGAACGCCACACGCTATGGCAAGTGCTTACCGGCGCCCTAAACGGATTTTTGTGCGTTTTCTTAATATAACCAACCATAACAAATTTATATGAACCCGATAGTTAGCATCATCATGGGCAGCACTTCCGACCTGCCCGTGCTTGAAAAAGCAGCAAAATTGCTCGACGACTTAGAAATCCCGTTTGAGCTGAATGCCTTGTCGGCCCACCGCACGCCGGAAGAAGTGACCGATTTCGCCCGCAACGCGAAAGCACGCGGACTGAAAGTGATTATTGCCGCAGCCGGCATGGCAGCGCATTTGCCCGGCGTCATCGCCGCGCAAACCACCGTACCGGTTATCGGCGTGCCCATCAAATCGTCGCTCGAAGGAATGGATGCGTTGCTCGCCATCGTGCAAATGCCTCCGGGCATTCCGGTTGCCACCGTCGGAATCAATGCCGGGCTGAACGCCGCCATTCTTGCCGTGCAGATGCTTGCCTTGACCGACGAGAAAATTGCGGCCAAATTTGAAAGCTACAAGCAAGGGCTTGCAGCAAAGATCGTAAAAGCCAACGAAGAATTGTCGCGCATATCCTACAAATTTAAAACCAACTAAATGAACGATTTCGACTATCGCCGACGCATTTCGTCGAACGTGGAAATTGGCGACATCCCGTTAGGGGGCGACAATCCGATTCGCATCCAATCGATGACGTCCGTCCCGACGCTCGACACCGAGGGCGCAGCGGCTCAATGCCGGCGCATATTCGATGCCGGCGCCGACTATGTGCGGCTGACGGCGCAAGGCGTGCGCGAGGCGGAAAACATCGGGAAAATCCGCGCCCTGCTCCACAGCGAAGGCTACACGAAACCGCTTGTCGCTGACATCCACTTCAACCCCAAAGCGGCATACGCTGCCGCTGCCGCCGCCGACAAAGTGCGCATCAATCCGGGCAATTTCGTCGACGCTCCGCGCACTTTCAAAAAAATAGAATACACCGACGACGAATACCTTGCCGAAATCGACAAAATCCGCCACGCGTTTGTCCCGTTTCTCAATCTTTGCCGCGAACACCATACGGCGGTGCGCATCGGTGTGAACCACGGCTCACTTTCCGACCGCATCATGAGCCGCTATGGCGACACGCCGGCCGGAATGGTGGAATCGGCCATGGAATACCTGCGGATCTGCCGCGAAGAAAATTTCAAGGATGTTGTCGTCTCAATCAAATCTTCCAACACCTCGGTGATGGTCGAGACCGTTCGCCGAATGGCAAACGCCATGGGAAAAGAAGGCATGGCCTTTCCGCTCCACTTGGGAGTGACAGAAGCCGGCGACGGCGAAGACGGACGCATCAAGTCGGCCGTGGGAATAGGCACATTGCTCGCCGAAGGCATTGGCGACACAATTCGCGTTTCGCTCAGCGAAGACCCCGAACTGGAAATTCCGGTCGCGCAAAAGTTGGCCGGATACATCACTGCCCGAAGCAACCACGCCCCGATCCACGGGCATTTCTGCCACGGCTACGACCCCTTGGTACCGGCGCCACGCGCCACTCGGGCCATCGGCAAAATAGGAGGCACGAACCCGCCGGTTGTCATTTCCCGTGAGGCATACGCCGACTGCGACACGCCTCCGGATTTTCTGCTCCGGGAAATGGCAAACATCGTGGAAGCCGACGCTTCCCAACCGGCAAATGAAATTATCGCCCGCCTGCGGCCGGACAGCGTCCTGCTGCTATCATCGCGCCATCAAAACCCCACCGGCGAATTGCAAGCATGCATCCACGCTTTGACCGATGCCGGCTGCGACACGCCTGTGGTGATACGCCTATCCTATCCGGATTCCGATCCGGAAGACGTGCAAATCAAAGCCGGCGCGGATTTCGGAACGCTGGCGCTCAACGGCGTTTGCAACGGCATCCTGTTGGAAGCGCCAAACATTGAACGGCAAAGCGACACCGTGCGATTCGCATTCTCAATCTTGCAAGCCGCACGCCTGCGCATAAGCAAGACGGAATACATTTCCTGCCCGTCGTGCGGACGAACGCTTTACGACTTGCAACGCGCCGTGCACGAAATAAAAGCGGCGACATCCCATCTGAAAGGGCTTAAAATCGGAATCATGGGATGTATCGTCAACGGTCCGGGCGAGATGGCAGATGCCGACTATGGATATGTGGGCGCCGCTGCCGGAAAAGTGAGCCTCTACAAGGGCCGCACATGCGTAGAGCGAAACATCCCGCAAGAAAACGCGCTTGCCCGCCTTGTCGAACTCATTAAAGAAGGAGGCGACTGGGTCGACCCCGATTAATTTTCAAACCGGAAAAAATCCATGCCGGCAAAACAATCGGCCTCTCGCGCCGCCATTGGCTTTGCCGGCATTTGTCGTTTTCATGCAAAAATAAAAAATTGCCAATTCAATGGAATTTAATTGCATAATCTAACTAATAAAGCTAACTTTGCAAAAATTATACATTCTGTGAAGAGTGGATATTTTTACTCGTTACCGTCGATTTTTTGCACACGCCCTATTGCAACGGCAATACGGGTGACCCCAAGAAATGCGCCGAAATGAAACAATCTGCTCCACACCCAACATTGACACATTCGTAATGAGAAAAATCAAAATAGCATTAATCGCCGCTATATGCATGCTTGCAGGCGCGTGCGATTCAAGCAAAAAAATTGTCTATCTGCAAAATTTGGATCCGAGCACGCAAGAAGCGACAAGAGCCGATCGCGGCATTACAATCCAACCCAAAGACATCCTTTCCATCGTTGTCACATGCAAAGATCCGGAATTGGCAGCCATGTTCAATCTTCCCGTCGTAAGCTACCAAACGAATTCTGAAATTATCGAACGTGGCAGAGGGACGAGGCAAGTGCTGGGATATGCCGTCGACGAAAACGGCGAAATCAATTTCCCCGTGCTGGGAAAATTGAAAGTGGCAGGGCTCAGCCGTTGGGAACTCCAAGAAAAAATCAAAAAAGAGCTCACCTCCCGCAACTTGCTTAAAGACATGATTGTCACCGTGGAATTCAAAAACTTCAAAATCTCCATCCTCGGAGAAGTGACAGCTCCGGGATCGTACAATATCGAAGGCGACAAAGTCACCATCCTCGAAGCGTTGAGCATGGCAAAGGATTTGACAATCTACGGGCAACGCGACCAAGTGTACGTGATTCGCGAAGAAAACGGCAACCGCACCATCTACAAAATGGACCTTCGCTCGACCGATCTTTTCGACTCTCCCGCCTACTTTTTGAAACAAAACGACATCATATACGTCCAGCCAAACAAAGTGAAGGCCGGACAATCGACAGTCAACGAAAACAATCTTAAATCCGTCGGTCTCTGGATTTCCATCGCGTCGCTTTTGGCATCGGTGGGAACGCTCGTCGTAAGCATCATCCGCGACTAATGCAAGACCGTTTCATCTAAAACTCACATCCAAATGGCTACATCTGAAAAAGGCACGCAGGAAATCGAATCCGAAGAACTCAAAAGCGCCGGCATCCAATTGAGCGAAATCATAAATTGGACTTTCACGCACAAGTCGTTCATCGCCATATCGGTGATTGCATGCTTGGCTTTGGGCGTATTCTACGCAAAACACAGCCAGCCCATCTACGAACGCAGCAGCAGCGTGATGCTCCGCACAGATGCCAACGGGCAATCGCAAATCAGCGAATTGGCCGCGTTCTCCGACCTCGGCATCAGCGGCACGAACATCGACGTATACAACGAGATGCAGGCTTTCCAATCGCCGGTGTTGATGCTCGATGTCGTGAACCGGCTCAAACTGAATGTGACCTATTCCAACAAGAATTGGATTGGACGCATCAACGACTTGTACACAAATTCGCCGTTGTCGGCCGAATTTTCGAATATCCCCGAAAAATACGACGGGAAAAAATTACGTCGTTTTTCTTTTCTCACTGAAAAAAGAGCCGACGGGAAAATCGACATCAGCGAATTTCGCATCAACAAGAAAGACATCGACACGGAAATGACGGTAATGATCGGAAAGCCGTTTAAAACACCGGCAGGAACCATCGTGCTCCATGCCACGAATTTCTATAATTCGAATTTCGAAAAGCCCGTGACGGTGAGTTACGCATTGCCCGAAGTGACTGCAAAAAGCAATTCTGCCCGTCTCAGCGTAAACCTCGCCGACAAAAACTCCACCGTCATCAACTTTTCATACACCGACCCGTCTGCAAAACGGGCCGAGGACGTGTTGCAAACACTGCTCGCCGCCTACAACGACGACTGGAAACGCTACACAAGCGAATCGACCCTCAACACGGCCAAATTCATCGACGAGCGATTGACCGTGATTGAAAAGGAATTAAGCTCCGTCGATGAGAACATTGCAAAATTCAAAAGCGACAACCAACTGCTCGACCTCAACGCCGAAACGATGCAAGTGACCTCGGAATCGAGCAAATACTCCGACTTGACGTTCCAAACAAGCAACCAATTGGCCGTGGCGCGATTCATCCGCGAATACCTCACGGACAAGACAAAGGAATACGATTTGCTCCCGTCCAACTCCGGAATCGAAAGCCAAAGCATCGAATCGCAAATTGCGGAATACAACAAACTGCTCCTCGACCGACAACGCCTCGCAGCCGGAAGCAGCGACAACAACCCGCTTGTGGCCGACCTCAACGAGCAATTGAAAATGTTGCATTCCGCCATTCAAAAATCGGTCGACAACCACATTAGCAGCCTTGAAATACAATTGGCACGGCTCACCGACCAAGAAATGTCGATTGCCAACCGCATTTCGTCCAGCCCTGAAAAGGCAAAGGACCTCATTTCCATCGAACGTCAGCAGCAAATCAAAGGTGAGCTGTATCTCTATTTGCTCCAGAAACGGGAAGAAAACGAATTGCAAGCAAGCATCACCGTCAACAACACCCGTCTCATAAAGCCGGCCACAGGAAACGACGCGCCGGTTTCGCCAAAAACGGCAATCATCTATTTGGCTTCGTTGATCTTCGGTTTGGCCATCCCCTACGGCTACATGTTCCTTTCCGGCATGTTCAACACGACCGTCCGCAACCGCAAAGACATCGAAGGACTGACCGCCCCGTTTATCGGCGAAATTCCACAAATAGGCAAACCGCAACGCCTGAACAGTTTCAGAAAGAAATTCTTCCAAAAAGAAGTGGAAGACGCTGCTCCGAAAATTGTTGTCGAGAGCCACAACCGCGATGCCGCAAACGAAGCATTCCGCGCGGCACGCACCAATTTGGACTTCATGATTGGCAACAACAATCAGACCGAAACCATTCTCATCACCTCATATTTCCCGGGTAGCGGCAAATCGTTCATTTCTGCCAATATGGCAACCGCGGCTGCCTTGAAAGGAAAGAAAGTTGCCGTAATCGACCTCGACATCAGAAAAGGCACATTCTCAAAACTCGTGCATTCCCCGCGCAAGGGCGTATGCACCTATCTGAACGGGCTTTGCTCGCTCGACGAAATCATTGTCGAAGGGGCAAATTCCGGCCTGCCATTCGACACAATCCCGACAGGGCAATTGCCCCCGAATCCTGCCGAATTGCTTCTTTCCGAACGATTGGACGAAATAGCCGCAGAATTGAAAAAACGCTACGACTACATCTATTTGGATTGCGCTCCTGCATTTGCAGTGACCGACACCAACATCATTTCCCGCATTGCTGACCGCACGATGTTCGTCATTCGCGTAGGGCTGATGGATCGACGCATTCTGCCCGAAGTGGAACGTCTCTACCACGAAGGCATCTACAAAAATTTTGCCATCATCCTCAACGGATGCGAAAACACATCCGGCAAATATGGGAAATACAGCAACTATGGCTACGGATACGGCTATGGATATGGCTCAACATCCTCATTTTCAGGCGTAGGGGGAGCACAGAAAAAGACTGAATCCCAACGAAAGTCTTCAAAAACCCGATGGGAAATAGTGGAAGTGGACGACGAATAGACAATCTGCCATGTTGCGCTTGTTCAACACAAAAAAAAGCATCGAGCAAACCGGAATATTAACCGGATTCGTCGACCGTCATACGCACCTCCTGCCGGCAGTCGACGACGGCTTCCCCACGGCAGAAAAAAGCCTCGAAGCCATTGCGCGAATGGAACAAGCCGGCGTGGCCGAAGTGTGGCTCACTCCGCATATCATGGAAGATTATCCCAACACCACCGATGCGCTGCGCAGCCGATTCGACGATTTGGGCAATGCCTATACGGGAAAGGTGCAACTCCGGCTCGCTGCCGAATATATGATCGACAGTTTGTTTCTCGAACGTTGGGGCAAGCGCGACTTGCTGACAATGGGTGAGAAAAACGTACTTGTCGAAACGCGATGCCTTTTCCCGCCGATGGAGATGGAAGGGGTGCTCGGCGAAATGCTCAACGCGGGATATCGCCCCATTCTTGCCCATCCCGAACGCTACCGCTACATGGACAAGGCGCGCTACCGCCGCATCAAAGGCATGGGCGTGAAATTCCAGCTCAACTTGGGTTCGGCCGTCGGAGGCTACGGGAAAGAAGCCCGCAACAAAGCGGAATGGCTGTTGGAAGAAGGCATGTACGACCTCATGGGAAGCGACGTCCACACGTTGCGCTTCTACGACAACATGGTGTCGATGCCCCTGCCGGCTTCCGTGGCGAAACGGATAGCAGCGATACCCAATCAACTTTAAGAACCGACTAAACAACAATAATTATGAACATCGCGATTGTTGGCACAGGATATGTGGGACTCGTTTCCGGTACATGTTTCGCCGAAATGGGCAACCATGTGACTTGCGTCGACATCGACAAAAATAAAATTTCCCGCCTCACGGCAGGCGAAATTCCCATCTACGAGCCGGGACTTGACGAAATGGTGGAAAGAAACCGCCATGAAAACCGGCTCGATTTTGCAACCGACCTTTCGGACGTAATCGACCGCGTGGAAATCATATTCATAGCTGTCGGCACTCCGCCCGACGAAGACGGCTCCGCCGACTTGCACTACGTTCTCGACGTGGCGCGCACTGTCGGGAAGAGCATGAACCACTACGTGCTGGTTGTGACGAAATCGACCGTTCCCGTCGGGACGGCACAAAAAGTGAGAACCGCCGTGCAAGCAGAATTGGACCGCCGCCATGCCGACATTCCTTTCGACGTGGCGTCAAATCCGGAATTTCTGAAAGAAGGCGCGGCAATCAAGGATTTCATGAGCCCCGACCGCGTTGTCGTGGGTGTCGACTCCGAAAAAGCCAAAGAACTCATGAGCCGCCTCTATCGGCCTTTCTTGCTCAACAACTTTCGCGTCATTTTCACCGACATCCCAAGCGCGGAAATGATCAAATACGCTGCAAACTCCATGCTTGCCACCCGCATATCGTTCATGAACGACATCGCCAACCTCTGCGAGTTGGTTGGAGCCGATGTCAACATGGTGAGGAAAGGCATCGGAAGCGACACGCGCATCGGAAGCAAATTCCTCTACCCGGGGTGCGGCTACGGAGGCTCCTGCTTCCCGAAAGACGTGAAGGCCCTCATCCGCACGGCAGAAAAAGCCGGCTATTCCATGCGCGTGCTCAAAGCCGTGGAAGAAGTCAATGAATATCAGAAAACCGTCGTGTTCCGGAAATTGTCGGACTACTACAGCGGCAACCTCGCAGGCAAGCGCGTAGCCATTTGGGGACTCGCATTCAAGCCCGAAACCGACGACATGCGCGAAGCCGCCTCGCTCGTTGCCATCGGCCAGCTGCTCGATGCCGGCTGCCGCGTGCGCGTTTTCGACCCCGTAGCGCTCGACGAATGCCGCCGACGCTTCGCCGACACCGTCGAATACGCTTCCGGCATGTATGATGCCGTCCGCGATGCCGACGCCTTGCTGATGCTCACGGAGTGGAAGCAATTCCGCATGCCCAACTGGGACGCCGTCCGCGACGACATGCGCACGCCCCTCGTAATCGACGGGCGTAACATCTACGACCCCGCCGAGCTCCGCGAACACGGCATCGAATATCGCTGCATCGGCAAATAACCAAACCGCACACATATTGATTCCCGAACATGAGAATGAGAAAAATCATAACAATAATTCAACATCATTTTTTGCTCAAACTCTTTCCCGTCTGGACGCTTCGCCGCATGGGAATGGAAATAGGCGACAATTGCTACATCGACCGCCACATCTTCATCCCCTCCGAGCCCTACTTGATCAAAGTTGGAAACAATGTCGGAATCACAAGCGGCGTGCATCTCCATACCCATGGCGGCGCACGCGTGCTGTACGACAAAGTGCCCGACTACGACGCTTTCGGGAAAATCACAATCGAAGATCTTGCCTACATCGGAAGCGGAGCGCAAATAATGCCGGGAGTGACCATTGGAGAAGGCAGTTTGGTTGCAGCTGGAGCCATTGTGACAAAATCCGTCCCGAAACACACGGTCGTCGCAGGCAATCCCACCCGTGTCATCTGCACGGTCGACGAATTTTGCGAAAGAAACCTGAAATTCAACACGCACAGCAGAGGCATGGCCTATGCACAAAAAAAGAAATTGCTCCTCTCTCTTCCCGAAGACAGGTTCATGAAGAAAAAATACATGCAATTCTAACCCACGCCTGCCCGCAACACCGGCAAGCAAACTCAAAACAGAACAATATAAAACCATAATTTATTTACACTATGCATAACACCAAAATTTGCGTGATAGGCCTTGGATATGTAGGCCTTCCGCTTGCTCGACTCTTTTCAACCAAATATGAAACTATCGGATTCGATATGAACCAAGCACGTGTCGATGCCTTGATGGCAGGTCACGATGCCACACTCGAGGTATCCGACGAATTACTTCAAAGTGCGCTTCAAAATGGATTTAAATGCACTACAAATCTAGAACTCATACGCGATTGTAATTTCTATGTTGTTGCCGTACCCACTCCTGTAGACAATAATAACCATCCTGATTTGCATCCCTTATGGAGTGCAAGTGAAACTGTCGGGAAAGTTATTTCAAACGGCGACATTGTAGTATATGAATCAACAGTTTATCCCGGTGTAACCGAAGAAGAATGTATTCCTGTAATAGAAAAAGTTTCCGGATTAAAATTCAATGTTGATTTCTTTGCTGGTTATAGCCCTGAACGTATTAATCCCGGAGATAAGCAACACACTGTTGAGAAAATTAAAAAAGTAACCTCAGGAAGCACTCCTCAAATTGCAGATATTATTGATAATATTTATAATTCTGTATTAATCAATGGGACGCATAAAGCTCCATCTATAAAAGTAGCTGAAGCATCTAAAATTATTGAGAATTCACAACGTGACGTTAATATTGCGTTCATGAACGAATTAGCAAAAATATTTAACGCCATGGGCATTGACACTAATGATGTAATTGACGCGGCTGCTTCTAAATGGAATTTCATCAAATTGAAACCCGGCTTAGTCGGAGGACATTGCATTAGCGTAGATCCATATTACTTGATACAAAAAGCACAAGTTTATGGGGTTTTGCCACGCGTAATGTTCTCTGCTCGAAGACTTAATGATGGGATGGGAGATTATGTCGCAAATCAAGCGATTAAACTCATGAACAAAAAAGGAATATTGGTGAAAAATGCCAAAATATTAATACTAGGATTTACCTTTAAAGAAAATTGCCCAGATATTCGAAATACAAAAGTTATTGATATTTATCACAGCCTTTGCGAATACACAGACAACGTCACTATATTCGATCCATGGGCAGATAAAAATAAAGTTTATCATGAATATAAAGTTTCACTAACAGCAAAAAGCCTTACTGAGTTACAAAACAATTTTGACGCCGTTATCCTTGCAGTCGCCCATAATGAATTTAAAACATTAAATATCCGCAAATTCCTTTCTAACAATTCAGGAGTTGTTTATGACGTTAAAGGCATACTTGATCGTCAAATTATTGATGGACGACTATAAACAATAGAACTGCTTCTTTTCATGCCATTAAAACAAAAAGTCATCTCCGGAATGATATGGAGTGGGATTGAGCGATTTGGGACATTAAGCATTACCTTTATATCCAATATTTTTTTATCTCGCTTGCTCACTCCATACGATTTCGGATGCATTGGGATGTTAACTATATTTATTACCTTATCCACATCTCTGTTAGACAGTGGGTTAGGCGCAGCTTTAATTCAAAAAAAAGAACCAACAAAATCCGACTATACCACCGTTTTTACATTTAATATATATACTTCTATTTTTCTTTATCTTATTCTTTTTATTGCGTCTCCAGCAATTGCGACATTTTATAAAATACCTATACTTTGCGAGATACTTAGAATTCAAGGATTAATTTTGTTTATAAATGCATTTCGAATAATTCAATATACTTATTTAATCAAGAATCTAGAGTTTAAGAAATTAGCGATAATAGATTTGTGTTCATGTACAATCGGAGCAATAATCGGGATTCTCTTTGCTTATAAAGGCAATGGAGTATGGAGCCTTGTAATAAATAATTTAGCATATGCATTAATATTTACAACAATACTTAACCTATATCGTTATCAACCACCTAAACTACAATTTCATAAAAAACAATTTTATACCTTATTCTCGTTCGGAGGTATCATTTTGATCGCAAATTTAATAGATAGCGTATACAAAAATATACAAGGGCTTTTCATTGGACGTTTTTTTTCTGCTCATACCATGGGGTATTATACTCAAGCTAAAAAAATGGAAGAAATTCCAACAACAGGTCTTTCTTCTATTGTTAATAGTGTCTTATTCCCTGTATATTCAAACTATCAAAACAGTTATTCCCAACTAATAACCATAGCAAATAAAAACATAATAGCACTATCCTATCTTTGCTTCCCTTTCATTATCCTTCTAATAATAATAGCTCCTCCGATTTTTGATTTTTTATTTTCTAGCAAATGGAATCAGAGTGTTAATTATTTCCAAATACTCTGTATATCTGCAATATTTACTCCAATAAATATGTGTGGATTAAATATTATAAAATCATTGGGCAAAGCAAAATTATATTTGTTACTACAAATTATACAATTATGCATCGGGATTATTGCAATCGTAATAGGGTTACAATTCTCAATCGAAGGACTTCTATATGGCATAGTTTCATCCACATTTTTATTCTACCTCACGCTAACGTTCACATTAAAGAACTGCATTAACTTTGGCATCAAGACACAAATACACCCTATTTTTCTAAATTTGCTGCTTTCATTAGCATGCGCCATTCCGACATTTTATATCAACAAACTATTGCCCTCAATTAATATAATACAAATATGCGCATGTTTCATGTCATATTTCACAATCTATATATTACTCTCTTTTATATTTAAAAATCAAGGATTTTTTATTTACAAACAAATAATATTCAAACACAAATAATATGATTAAGGAATTCGTCGCGGAAAGAGCCCCCTCTTTTTACAAAAGCATGCATTATCTAAAAATGAAATATTATTTATTTCTTGGAAAATATTTCCCCAAGAAACTTATTGAGAAGTATTATTTTAATGCATACAAAAAGCATATAAATCTAATAGATCCACAAGATATTGATGAAAAAATTAATTGGTTGAAGTTATATTCAGATACAACACTGTGGAGTAAATGTGCAGACAAGGAAAAAGTTCGTGAATACGTAAAAATCAAGGGGCTGGAAGATACATTAAATGATCTATATGGAATTTATAATAGCCCTGAAGAAATACCTTTTGCTTCACTCCCTAATGAATTTGTTATCAAAACAACCAATGGCGGCGGAGGGAATTCAGTCTTAATCATAAAAGACAAAAAAGATATTAGCATCCCTAACGTCAAAAAAACATTATACAAATGGCTCAAACAACCCATTGGTTATCAATACGCCGAATATCACTATCTTAAAATCAGGCCTAAGCTAATTGTTGAAAAATATCTACATCCTAATATTGGAGAAAAATCTCTCATTGATTATAAATTCAATTGTTTCAACGGCAAAGTACATTCAATTTTTATGTGCTCCGATAGAGATTTAAACGGACATTCTGTTAAATACTCCGTATATGATTTAAATTGGGAGCTTCACCCTGAATCGATTAAAGCAAAATATAGGACACAAAAAACATACCCTAAACCGTCATCCCTTTCCTTAATGATTAAATATAGTGAAATTCTATCAACAGGTATTCCATTTGTTAGAGTTGATTGGTATGAAAATGGCAACAAGCCCATTTTTGGAGAAATGACATTTACTCCAGCTGGTGGATTTCAATCATTTTATACAGATGAATTTAGAAAAGAGTTAGGAGACATGCTAAATTTCAGCAAGTAACGTTTTATGCTTCAACAAAAATATAGATTTATTCAATATGGCATAATTGCAATAAGTGCAATATTATTATTATCGGATATACATTCGTCTATTCGCATAATAATTTTAAGCATTGGCTCTATTATGCTAATAAAAAATCCTTCAAATTATATCCCCCTTATTTTTATATCTTCAATTTCTTCTACTATAACAGTCTTCCCCCAATTAGCTGGCATCTTTTATTATTTAATACTATTCGCGATATCGCTCCTCATAAATCATACCCCCACAAGACATATAAACCAGTTCCCAATAATTATTTACATCGCATGTATTATTATTTCAACTATATTTTCCATAACAAATGATTGGCATTCTACATTTAGACTTATTATTACTTCTTTTCTAATTATTTTTTGCTCAAAATATAAAATTGACACCAAATCTTGCGAAAAAACGCT
>OIXG01001604.1_pt1 | contig 20775 bp, 12 predicted proteins | sample 1587731 | NCBI WGS metagenome assembly OIXG01 (sample SAMEA3888908, study PRJEB22519) | human gut metagenome | biome: human gut; feature: human-associated habitat; material: faeces | place: Denmark | collected 2010
AAGCAGCGGAAAGCATCGAAGATGCGCTTTTGCGAATGGTGCGAGTGAACTGTAAATAAGCGAAATTATAAGAAAAGACTCGAAAAAGGGGAAATGGGAGGATTCATCATGAAACTGGTGACATTTAACATCCGCTGTGATTTTGGACAGGATGGGGAGAACAATTTTGAATACCGCAAGGATTTGATTTTAAAGAAAATCGCGCAGGAGAAACCTGATATGATCTGCTTTCAGGAAGTGCTGCCGCATATCGCAAAATGGCTGAAAGAAAACCTGACAGAGTATTACGTAATCGGCTGCGGACGCGGCCCGGAGCTTCGGGATGAGCAGGTCAGCATCGCATACCGCAAGGATCGCTTAAACCTGATGGAGATGCAGTCCTACTGGCTGTCCGAGACGCCTTATGTGCCTGCATCCCGCTACGCAGAGCAGAGCATTTGCCCGAGAATCTGCAACGAAGCGCTGTTTGAGGATCTGGAAACCGGCAAGGTATTCCGTATTGTAAACACCCATCTGGACCATATCGGCGCACAGGCAAGAATCCTGGGGCTTCGTCAGATTCTGGAAAAATTAAAAACCGAGCAGCTTTATCCCGATGCACCTACGATGATCACCGGCGATTTCAATGCAGAGCCGCAGGACCCGGAATTCGAAATTTTAAAAGAGTATCCGGAATACACCAATGTAACCGAGCATATCGGCATCACCTATCACGGCTTCACGGAAGAAGATCATCCCTGCAGCATTGATTTTCTGCTGGTGAAGGGCGACATCAAGACCGGCGAGCCTGTGAAGTGGACAGACAAAGAGGGCAACGTATGGCTGTCCGATCATTATCCGGTTTGTGTGGAAGTGGAGTAAAGATGTTGTTGGGGTCAAAAAGTATTTTGACCCCTTTGATACCGGATTGCTCCGTGCGTAGCACTTGACACAAACTCGTTATGCGCAAAAAGCGTGCGCAGAAATGAGCGGGAAATATGAAAGAAATCAAAAGGATTATCGACAACCATATCTATATTATGAAACTGATCAGGAAAGGCAGCGGGTGGTTCCCGCTGTTCCTGATTTTCTTTTCCGTGCTCCGCGGATTTAATACGTTTTTCATGACGACGTGGATTTACCAGTATGTGATCAATGCGCTGCAAAAGGGCGAAAAGCTGACGAAAATTGCGGTGACAGCGGGCGCGGTATTTGTGTTCACGCTGGCATACAACGCCCTGCTGCAATTTAAAAATGCCATGATGGAGATCGAATCTGGCAAGATCGAAAAAGAGCTGCAAACGATTTTGCAGAAAAAGGCGCTTTCGGTCGATCTGGGGTGCTTTGAACGCCCGAAATTTTATGACAGCTATGTAAAAGCGCTGTCGGAAACGTCGCAGCGGGCGATGAAGGTGTTGGACAACTTCTGCGACTTAATTGTGGATACGATTACGGTCTGCTCGATCGGCGTTTTGATTTTCCAGATCGATCCGATTTTCGTTCTTCTGGCGGTGCTGCCGTTTATCGGCACACTGCTGCTTGGCGGGAAATATAACGATTTAAAATATGAACGCGACATGAAAAATCAGGAGATTTCTAGGGAAAAGGATTATGTCCAACGCGTTTTTTATCTGAGCGACTATGCAAAGGAATTGCGCCTGACGCAGATGTATCAGGTCATGTTACAGAAGATGAAACAAAGCGTAGCCGGCTTAAAAGAAAACGTCAGTCAGTACGGTTTTTCGATTATGACGCTGGAATATATTCTGGCGCTGTTATATGAAGTTGGCGTTTATTTTGTTTCGATTCTGGTTGCAGTGTACCGGACGCTGGTTTCCAAAACGATGCTGCTGGGCGACTGCTTTGTGGTCATCAATTCCCTGACAAACATCGCATATCTGGTCGGTGAGTTCGGGGATATTTTTGTAGCGTTTGGTGAAAATTCACGGTTTATCGACAATATCAGAAGCTTTCTGGAATATGAGAACCAGACACCAGACAAGGCAAATGGGGAAGCGGTTGGAGTATTTAAAGAGCTGGAGCTTGAGCATGTAAGCTTTTCCTACGAGGGGCAGGAAACGGCGGCATTGAAGGATATCAGCCTGCGGATTCGCGCCGGGGAAAAGATCGCGATCGTCGGGCAGAACGGCTCCGGAAAAACGACACTAGTAAAGCTTTTGCTGCGGTTTTATGATCCGACACAGGGGCACATTTTATGCAACGGAAAGTGGATTGGGGAGTATCCGATCGCGTCTTATCGAAACCAGTTCGGAACTGTATTTCAGGATTTTCAGCTCTTTTCGGAGACGGTTGCAGAAAATATTATGGTGAAAAGACCGCTTTCCGGGCAGCAGAGAAAGGATGCGGAAACAGCGCTGCAAAAGGCCGATATGCTGGAACGGATAAACGATTTGCCAAATAAAATGGATACGCTTGTCGGCAGGGAATTTGCCCCGGACGGCGCAGTATTTTCCGGCGGGGAGACACAGAAGCTCGCCATTGCCAGGGCGATTGCGAAGGATGCACCGGTTCTGATTTTGGATGAACCCTCCAGCGCGCTCGATCCGATTGCGGAGAATAAAATGTTTGAAGCGATTTTTGACAGTTTCCGGGATAAGACGGTGATTTACATTCTCCACCGGCTGTCCAGCGCGACATTTGCTGATCGGATTTACCTTCTGGAAAACGGACAGATTGCAGAACAGGGGACGCATTCAGAGCTGATTGCGCAGAACGGGAAATATGCGGACATGTTCCATAAACAGGCGGAAAAATATATTTCGTAAGGGGATTTGACAGGGGACTGAAAATGGGATCAAAAAGAATTCGCAGCAGGAAGAAAAACGGCAAACAGATTTCGATGAAAAGTGTGTTGTTCCTGCTGAAATATGTGCGAAAATATACGCCGGGATATCTGGCATTAGAGCTTTTATTGGTGATTGGAAATTCGGTCTGGGATATTCTCGTCGGAATGCTGTATGTAAAATATCTGTTCGACGCATTGGAAAAAGGAGCGGATTACCGACAGGTTCTGGCGGTCACTTTTTGCATGATCGGGTACCGCATGGTGTTGACGCTTTACGGGAAATGGCTGGCAAATGTGTACCGCCCGAACGCAAATTTAAAGCTCCATGAAAGGATGCAGACGAAGCTGTATGAAAAAGCGCTTCAGTTGGATCTTGCGTCCTACGACAACACAGAGTTTTACAACGATTTCATCTGGGCAATCCGAGAGTCCGATACCCGTGCGGTGAAGGTTTTGACAGACGTGTGCAGCCTTTGCAGCTGTGTGATTACGCTGGCCGGAATGGGAGCGGTTTTTGCGGCGATTGACTGGATGGCGGCGCTGGTTGTTTTAGCGTCTTCCGTGCTGGGATTTTTTGTCCGGACAAAAGCAAACCAGATCCGTTATGCAAAGGCGAAGGAAATGAACCCGATCACCCGGAAGCTGGATTATTTTACGCGGGTTTTCTATCAAAATGAATACGCAAAAGAACTGCGGATGGGAAATATGGGAGCACTTTTGCAGGAGGATTATGAGCAGACTGCGGAGGAAAAAATTGCTTGTGCAAAAAAATATGCTCCGAAATTAATCGGAATTTCGCTGGCGTCGGAGCTGATTACGAGCGTATTGTTTAACGTCGGACTCTTGGGCTATCTGATGTGGCGGTATCTGACGGATGTAGCCTTTACGCTCGGCGATTTTTCGGTCGGAATCAGTGCGACGTGGAAGCTGTTCATGCGGGTAAACCAGTTGATCGGATTTTTGGCGCAGTTCCAGGAACACAGCATCTATGCGGAAAAATTCCGTACATTCGTGACGCAGAAACCGCAGATTTTAAACGGAACAGAAAAAGCGGAGGCGTTCGAATCGTTGGAATTAAGGCACGTTTCGTTTACCTATCCGTTCCCCGAAAAGAACCCCAAACAGGTACTTTCGGACGTTTCTTTTACGGTTCGAAAAGGGGAAAAGATCGCGATTGTCGGTTACAACGGCGCGGGGAAAACGACGCTAACGAAGCTTTTGATGCGGCTGTATGATGTGACGGATGGGGCGATTTTTTATAACGGAACAGATATCCGGAATTATGATATTTCATCCTTTCGGGCGCACATCGGAAGCGTATTTCAGGACTATAAAATTTTTGCGGCGACCATCGGAGAAAATGTGATGGGCGGTACTTATACGGATGCGCAAAAAGAGGCGGTAGAGAGTGCACTTACGGCTGCCGGTTTTTCCGAAAAATACCAGAAACTGCCCCAAAAGGCGGATACGGAGCTGACGCGGGAATTTGACGAAAAGGGCATCAATCTTTCCGGTGGAGAGGGGCAGAAAATCGCGATTGCGCGCGCTTTTGCCAAAAACAGCGACATCCTGATTTTGGATGAACCCTCCAGCGCACTCGATCCGATTGCGGAATATGAACTCAACAAAACGATTGAAGCGGCGGCAAAAGACCGCACGGTAATCTTTATTTCACACCGACTTTCAACGACAAGAATGGCGGATCGAATTTATCTGTTCGATGGAGGAAAAATCACGGAACAGGGCAGCCATGAAGAACTGATGAAACAGGACGGAACATATGCGAAAATGTTCCGGGTGCAAGCGAAGAAATATCAGGGATGAAGAAAAACTTTCCTGGTTGCTTGATGAATCCATGGTGTGGAATTGTCTTTCTTTCCAAACTGAGATATAATGAGCGCAAGTGAGTCAACATGCTTGCATAACGGCTTCAATCCAAGACAATAGAAGGCGGGTTTTATTATGGCAGAAAAAATCGTCGTACTGGTAGCATGTCTTTTATGTGCGGTTCCGTTTTTGATTATCGGGATCTTTGAAAAAAACAGCAAAGAGCCTATCACTTTCTGGAGTGGAGATAAAACGTTAAAATCGAAGGTAAAAGATGTCACGGCTTACAATCTGGAAATGGGGATGCTGTATCAAAAGTGCGCGTTCGCATTTATGCTTTCCGGAATCTGCTGCCTGATTTCGTTAGGCTTTGGGATTGTGATGCTTGTTTTGGACTGCACGGCAGGGGTTTATCTGATGTATCGAAGCTATAAAAGAATTCTGGAGCGGAATTCGTAATTGACAGCGCCTGCAGGAAAGCGATGGCTCAAATACATGACCGCCAATACGATGCATACCTGCGCAATGAGGGGCGAAATGTCAGATCCTAAAACCGTCCGATCCGGTAAAAATCAGACGAAAATAGAGAGCGCCCGCTTACGCTGTGTTTTTCACAGAATAAGCGGGCGTTTTTGAAATGTCGCTGTCGCAGCGTAAGGCAGCGTTTCAAAAGCTGTTTTCCAAAGAACCTCAATCCCTGTAAAGAACCGGGCTGACGCAGAGCAGTCCTTCGATTGCAGGAAGTGCGTCGATTTCTTTCAACTGCCCGGCAGCAGAGCTGGCATCCGCAGTATTGCTGCAGGATGTCGAAGCTGCGGCAGCGTTGACGCAGGAATCCGAGGCAGCTTCGTACAGCAGCGGAATAATCGGATCGGTTCCGGAGAGCTGGTTGAGGGAAACGCGTACCGGTTTGTCGAGTGAAATGCTCGTTGTGAATGCTTTGTCTTTTCCTTTTAAAACGACCTGAGCTGTTTTTGGAACAGCAAATCCGGTCTTGTGGGCATCTGTAAACGTCAGAAGCAGTTCGTTTGTTTCCGGGAGAACCTCCGTCAGCAGCAGAGCGCCTTTGGAAACCCAGGTGCGGTGCGTGTGAATGGCGGTATCGAGCTCGGAAGCGATGTTGCCGCCGTTTTTGCCTTCGATGTAGGTTGCATAGCAGCCTGCCAGCTTCGCACGGTTGTGTAAGTCCATGCCGCTGGTTGCGGTGATTTGATAGCCTGAAAAAATCAGGGACATCCAGAGATTCGTGCCGCGTTCGTTTACTTCGTGGAGCGATTCCGGATTGTTGAAAATCTCGATAAAGTCAACCTTTGAGTAGTCCGAGACGGTCATTTCAAAGCGGCAGCCGCGGGCAAAAGGATCGCCATAGGAAAACGGATGCGCGATGCCGACGAGCGCGCCTTTTTCGCGGGCAGCTTCGAACAACAGCTCGGGACGGTGCTGGTCGATCGAGTTCCAGGGAACATATTTTGAGAGGTTTAAGCAGAGGATATGCCCGAAATAAGTCGTATATTCCATGCCGCGGATCAGGCTGATCGGATAATGCTTTTCTTCCAGCAGCTGTTCGATCTTTTTCTGACCGGAGGTGGTGTTGTGGTCGGTGATGGCGAACGCATCGACATGGTCGGCGGCCAGATATTCCGTCAGCTCCTGACAGGTTAAGCTGCCGTCGGATTCGACCGTGTGGTTGTGCAGCTCAAGGCGTTTGAAGCGGGTGGATGCAGTGACGGTATTACCAGCAGAAGAACTGCCAGTGGTGCTCGAATCGCCAGCCGTGACAGCAGAGCCAGCGCCGGAGACGCCTGAACTGCCAGCCGTGGCAACAGCGGAGGCAGGAGCACTCTCAGCTTCGCACGAGTTGTCAGCGCTCCCGGCAGCATTCGAAGCCCCCGCATTTCCCGCTGCAGTCTTTACCGTATCCATTAGATTAAAGTTCGGTGCGATTACACCCTGTCCGACCGGATGTCCGGAAACGGTCAGCGTGTACTGCGTGTTGTCCAGCAGCACGTTGAAAACAAGGACGGTCACTTTTAAAACGCCGGAAAAGGTGTCCTGTGCCAGACAGCCGTCGCTTGTGAATTCTTTTGTGTATAACATGTGGCGGTCCGTCAGCTGGCGGTGGATGCAGCCGATGAAATTGTCGTTTAATTCCGCCATTGTGTGAATTTCTGTTTTCATTTCGTGCAGAATGGTCTGCCTGAACTCCTCGACGGGATAGGTCGGGGCGTCATATTTTGCAGTGCAGAGCGTCTGAAGTCTGTCAATGAGCTCAGGCGTAACGTCGCTTTCACTGTAGAGCCGCTTGTCAAAGCTAAAATGAATGTCCAGCTCGTCATAGACCTGATCGAGGCTGATGGTGTAGGTGATCTGTCCTACAAAGCCTGCGTCCAGCATGCCGCCGACGCGGTAAATTTGTTGATAATTCTGATCGGTTGTCATACGTTCCTCTCCAAAATGTATAGTTGCAGTCAGACGCTTCCAAGACAGATGTGGAAGCGTGTCAGCTCGGCGCTTAGCGCAGCGGAATCACCATGTTCCAGGTTCTGGAAAACTGGTAGGGTGCAGGACCTTCCCCGGTTGCCAGAAACAGATGCGTGGGATGGTTATTTTCATCAAGCAAAAAGTAAGGGCGTTCGCAGTTTGCCTGATCGGTCTGCCTGCCATCGGACCAGATAACGTGGCGGGAGTAAACGACAGGATTTTCGGCGAATTCCCAGTGAATGCAGTCGGCGCTTTCAGCGTACAGGCCTGCACCCCAGATGCCGCTGATGCCGGGCCCTCCGTTTTTGAAGTCGTCTTTGATCAGCAGGCGGAATTTTCCGTCCTCGTACCACAGGTACGGATCTTCCAGATGGATGTTCGGGTCCTCGAAATTAAAAATCGGGTCGTCCAAAATCCGTTCAAACGGACCATCCGGGCGGGGCGCTTTTGCGACACCGATTTTTAACGGACCGTCTGCGAAGGAACGCGATTTGTAGAGCATGTAGGTCGTTCCGTCGGGCTGGATTGCGACTGCCGGATTGGTTGTTGCAGTGCAATCCCAGTGGGAGCAGTCTCTGGGAGAAATCAGCGGCTCATCGCACCGCGTCCAAGGACCAAAAACAGACGGTGCGGTTGCAAGACCGATCCGTTTGCGGTTCCAGACCTCGGTAAAACGCGAGCTGTCCACCTCGTCACCGGGACCGGGAATCGGACCGCCGAAGGTCGTTCCCATATAATAAAGGTAGTAGGTTTGGTTCCATTTGCGGATGTACGGATTGTGCACGTTCATGCCGTCAAAAAAAGTGCGTCCCCGGCGTCCGAGCACGACCTCCTGAAAGGTATAGGGACCTTCCGGATTTTTGCTGGAAGCCCGGACGATTTCGCAGTTAAACAGCCAGTTTGCACCAAAGCCGAGATCTTTCGGCCAACGGGACGTAAACATGTGATAGGCGCCGTCTTCCCCCTGTACGACGGAGCCGCACCAGATCCAATAGTCCGGGTCGGAATAACCGCCGCCGACCGGAGCCGGCAAAAGCGCGTTCTGATAAGGATTCTGTACCATATTCTTTTTTATAAAACCTCCCCTTGAAATTCTGAATAATCTGTCCGGGTTTGACAGAAGTTTGAACCCGGCTTTTCTTTAGCGTATAGAGAATTTCCGGAAAAGTCAAGGGATCTGTGAAATGTCCAGTCGCAGGAGTAGAATTGTGCATTTTCTGACCAAAAAGAACCTGATAAAATGCGAACATGAGAAGAGTTGGAATCAGGAGGGGTATCGATGAGACTGGAACGTTTTTATGAAAATACAGAAATTTTGCACGTCAATACAGAGTCGGACAGATGTTATTATCTGCCGTGCGATGCAGCTGGAAATTCCGAGCAGATTCTGTTAAACGGAGTCTGGAGTTTTCAGTATTTTCCGTCGGTTGCAGAGGCGGAGGACTTTCTGCGTTCGGAATTTGATCCGAAAAAAATGGATAAAATCCCGGTTCCGTCCTGCTGGCAGTTTCACGGATACGATCGCCATCAGTATGTAAATCTGTTTTATCCGATTCCGTACGATCCGCCATATGTCCCGTTCGACAATCCGTGCGGCCTGTATCGCAGAACCTTTGCGGCAGAAAATCTGAAAAAAGACGAGCGCGTGTACCTGGATTTTGAAGGGGTGGATTCGTGCTTTTATGTGTGGATCAACAAGGCGTTTGTGGGCTACAGTCAGGTTTCCCATGCGACGTCAGAATTTGACGTCACGGAGTATCTGTCGGATGGCGAAAATGAGATGTATGTGCTCGTTTTAAAATGGTGCGACGGGACATACTGCGAGGATCAGGACAAGCTGCGTATGTCCGGGATTTTCCGAGATGTCTATCTGCTGCGCCGTCCCAAAGATCATATCCGGGATTTCACCATTCGCACATCGTATGAAGAAGCGGTCGGAAAAATCTGCGTCAGAACGGAAAAAAGCGGCACCTGCACGGTAAAGGCGACCTTAAAGGACAGGGACAGGGTGATCGGGGAACAGGCCGGGGAATCCATTTGTTTTACGGTAGAACAGCCAGTTTTGTGGAATGCGGAGGAGCCGTATCTTTATACGCTGGAACTGGAAACAGAGCGGGAAAAAATCGTGCAGAAAATCGGAATCCGGACGGTCGAAATCGTTGACAGAAAGCTGTTGATCAATGGAACATCGGTGAAGTTAAAGGGCGTCAACCGGCATGACAGTAACCCGTATCATGGGGCGGCGGTCACGAAGGAGGATGCGCTGACCGATCTGCGGCTGATGAAGGAGCACAATGTCAATGCGATCCGGACGAGTCATTATCCGAATGCACCGTGGTTTTCCGAACTTTGCGACGAGTATGGATTTTATCTGATCAGCGAGTCCGATATGGAATCGCACGGCTGCGGCGAGGTGTACTCGAAGGAGGATAAAGACTGGGTTTCCCAGATTGCGAAAGCATCCGGGTTTGCGAAAGCGATTCTGGACCGGGTACAGAAAAATGTGATCCGTGACAAGAACCGGACGTGCATTTTATTCTGGTCCCTGGGCAATGAGAGTGGATATGGTCCGAATATGATCGAAGCGGCAAAATGGGTGAAGGCTTATGATCCAACGCGGCTGATTCATTATGAAGGCTGTACCTGGCAGGACCGGCAGAAGCAGGATTTATCCGTGCTGGATGTGACGAGCCGGATGTATGCGCCGCTTGACTGGATTCAGAATTATTGTGAAAACGGGGAAAATAAAAAGCCGTTTCTGCACTGCGAATGCTGTCATGCGATGGGCAACGGCCCAGGGGATCTGGAAGAAAATTTCGCGCAGCTGTATCAGTACGAAAATTACTGCGGTGCGTTTATCTGGGAATGGTGTGACCATGCAGTTTATGCTGGAAAAACGCCGGATGGAAAAGAAAAATTTCTGTACGGAGGAGATTTCGGGGATTATCCGAACGATAAAAATTTCTGTATGGACGGGCTGGTGTATCCGGACCGCAGATCACATACGGGACTGCTGGAATTAAAAAATGTCCTGCGTCCGGTGCGTGTGACCGGTTATGACCGCCGGACAGGCGCGCTGGAGCTTCGAAACATGCTGGACTTTACAGACGCAGAGGATGCGCTTGAAATTCACTATCTCTGGAAGCAGGAAGAAAATGTGCTGGAAGAGGGGATGATTTCTGAGTTTCATCTGCCGCCGCATCGAACGATGCGGGTGATGATCCCGCCGCTGCAGACAGTGACCGGCGCAGACGAAACTGTCCTGACCATAGAGCTGATTCAGAAAAAAGACGCGCCGCTGACCAAAGCGGGACATCTACTGGGCTTCGACCAGATAGTCCTTGCGGCGAACGCTGATGCTGTCACACAGGAGCTTTCGCTCGCGGAATCCGTCGCGCTGTCCCTGATCTCCTGTACGGAAACGGAGACAGAATACTGCTTCGCCGCAGAGCATTTTACCTGCCGCGTCTCCAAACGGACGGGTACGGTTGTTTCTTTTATAAAAGACGGGACAGAGTATTTAAAACAGCCGATGGTGTTTGATATTTACCGCGCGCCGACGGACAACGACGGCAATATTTCGGAAAAATGGAAGGAAGCCCAGCTGCATCATGCGATGGTACGGGTATATGAAAGCAGCGCATGGCAGCGTCAGGATGGCTGGAGTGTGCGGATGCATTTTTCGATGGCTGGCGTTTCCAGACAGAAATTTTTTGAAGGAAATGTAGAGTGGAAGATCGGAAACGACGGAAGCCTCGGCTGGTATGTCGAGGGCGGAATCGACCAGACCTTTCCGTTTTTACCGCGGTTTGGACTGCGCTTTGGTGTGGACAGAAGCTGGAATCAGGTTTCCTATTATGGCTATGGTCCACAGGAGAGCTACTGTGACAAGCACCGCGGCAGCAGACTTGACGTGTTCACGCAGACAGTAGAGGAAATGCACGAGGATTATCTGAAGCCGCAGGAAAATGGAAACCATTTCGGAACGCGGTGGGTGCACCTGGAGCAGATGCCTGACGTCGGTTTCACCTCCCGTGGGGCGCAGCCGTTTGAATTTGGCATCTCCGAATACACGCGGGAGGAGCTGGAGAGAAAGAAGCACGCGTTCGAGCTGGAAAAGTCGGATTTCCTGACGGTGTACTTTAATGATATGGTCAGCGGCGTCGGTTCTGCCAGCTGCGGACCGGAGCTGGCAGAGAAGTACCAGATGAAGAAAGCGCACTTCATCTGGCAGATGGAGCTTCGATGGGCGTGACCCTAAATCGTGGAAATGTCCATTGTACAGTGTGGAAATGTCCATTGTCGGAAATTTATACAATTTTTATAATAATTTCATCAGATGACGGGAGGTGAAGAAACCTGTGAAAACAAAGAGCCTGGCATCCCGAAAAGGGAAAACGTCCGGGAATGCGTCAATCGGAGTACGACTGATGCGGTACTGGCCGTTGTATGTCATGCTGCTTCCATGTATCGTCTACTACGCACTGATCTGCTATGTGCCGATGGCTGGTTCCGTTCTGGCATTTAAGGATTATTCCTTTAAGAAGGGAATCTGGGGAAGCCCGTGGGTTGGTTTTGATTATTTCAAAACGTTCTTCAAAAGCTACGATGCAGGACGACTGATCCGCAACACGCTTGCGATCGGTATTATCAAGTGCATTCTGGAATTTCCGTTCGCAATCATTCTGGCACTTTTGTTAAATGAGCTGCGCAACATGAAGTTCAAGAAAATTTCTCAGACGATTACCTATCTGCCGCACTTTTTATCATCGGTTATCATCGTGACGATGCTTCAGAAAATTCTGGCACCGAATACTGGTATCTTAAACCAGGCGATTGCAGCGCTGGGCGGAGACGGAAGCACATTCTTTTTGATGGATGCAAAGTATTTTTACCGGATTTTGTTTTCCATGGATCTGTGGAAAAACATCGGATGGGATTCCATCATGTATCTGGCTGCAATCAGCAGCGTGGACCCGACGCTTTACGAAGCCGCTGAAATGGATGGTTGCGGAAAGCTCAAGAAAATGTGGCACATCACATTGCCAGGAATCAGAGGAACGATCGGTATCCTGTTCATTATGGGAATCGGCGGACTGCTTTCCTCCGGTGTCGATCAGGTATGGCTGCTGCGTACACCCGGCAACATGTCGATTGCAGATACATTGGATATTTACGTTCTGCGTGTCGGCTTGCAGGGAGGACAGTTCGGTTATGCGACGGCAATTGGTCTGATACAGGGGCTGGTTGGACTGGTACTGGTTGTAGCGTGCAACAAGATCTGTAAAAAGATGACGGAAGTAAGCCTGTGGTAAACAGGATACATAAAAAGGAAGAAAGGAAGAAACCAAATGAAAAAGAGATGGATCAGAAATCTGCTCGCAGCTGGTCTGGCAGGAAGCATGGTAGTTGGCAGCTTGGCAGGATGCGGCAGCAGCACAGACAGCGCATCGACGAGCAACAGCAAAACGTCTTCGGATGCGGCAACAGAGGACACGTCTGACAAGCCTGATACCTGGATTGCAGACCGTACCATCACCGTGCAGGCATATGTAGATGATATCGGCAACACACTTCCCGATGATTTTTCCAGCACTGAGGTTGGGAAAAAGATCAAAGAGCTGACCGGCATCATGCTGGATATCAAATATACCCCTGGCGACAGTGACCAGAAGGTTATGGCCTCCCAGCTGGCTGCAGGAACCATTCCGGACGTTATCGTTTCCTATCTGGATAATTCGACCAGACCGGAGTTCCCGCTTTTGTTAAAGGCTGCAAAAGAAGGCATGTTCGCAGATGTTTCCGAGTATATGAAAAACTCGGAAGTTTACTCCAAGTATTATGAAGATGGCTTCTTACCGGATGACTCTTACAAGAATGTAACCTTCCGGGATGATCTGGATGGCGTTTATCTGTGGCAGATGAATGTGGCAGAAACCGACAAGACTCTGGAATGGATTCCAGAGGGAGAATATGTCGGCGGTCTGTGGATTCAGAAGTCTATCGCTGATGATCTTGGTATCGACGTAACACAGATCAGAACAGCGGATGATTTTTACGACCTGCTTGTTAAGATCAAAGAAGGCGGTTACAAAGACGACAACGGCAACGATGTTTACCCGCTCGGGCCGAAATACTGGGGCGGCTCTATGGACACTATTGAGTACATCTGCCCTGGCTTAAAATGGGGTGTCAGCGATGATTACAACATCGACGAGGACGGCAATGTCAGACATGAGGCGGAAAAAGATTCCATCTATGATGAAATCGACTATGTCAGAAAACTGTTAAACGAGGGTCTGATGAACCCTGAGTTCTTCACCATGGATTCCACACGTGCAGAAGAAGTTTCCAGAAACCACAACTCTGCAATCATTGCAGACGTACATAACTATCAGGATATCATTTATGGAAACGATGACTGGATTCCGCTTGGACCGTTAAACGATATCTCCGGCGATAACAAGAAGGTAACCCACGGCAAGACCGCAAACGGCTGTATGGCGATTTCTGCAGATGCAGAAAACCCGGAAGAAATCTTCAAGTTCTTCGACTGGCTGAGCACCTATGACGGACAGCTTCTGGCACAGTACGGTGTAGAAGGCGTCAGCTACAACATGGTAGACGGCAATCCTGTTCTGACCGATGAAGCTCTGGAAAAAGTAAACAACAACGATACAGATTACATGATCAACCAGATCGGCGCTGCATTTGGCGGTATCGGTAACTGCTTCTTCTCCTTCTGTGTTACCAACACAGATAATACCAAGAACTTCGGTGAGTCCCGTCCCGGTGCAGCAGCAGGCACAACTTATGCAAGAAGCGTAGAACTGGCAACAGAGTATCCGAGAGAGAAAAAGCTGGTTCCCGGCTTAAATGCAACTGCTTACATGTCCGCAGACGAACTGGCAGCAGTAAAGACCCAGATGGATCTGTTAAACTGGGATGAGGTGCTGACACAGTGCTTCTTTGCAAAGGATGACGCAGAAGTAAAGACAATTATCGAATCTTTCCGTGCACAGTTAAAGGCTGCAGGCGTAGAACAGTTTGAAGACTATGTTGCAAATATCTATAAGGAAGATCCGGATGCGGTAAACTTCTACGACTAAAAAGGAATTAGAATCAAAAGCGCCTGCAGGTTTTACAGCCTGCAGGCAAAAAGGAGACAGACGCTATGAAGCAGATCGAGGTCAGGCGGGAAAACAAAATAAAAAGAAACGCGGGAGAACAGATCTTGCAGGCAATTATTTATCTGATTATTATTCTGCTGTGTCTGGCGATTTTGCTTCCGTGTCTGAATGTTCTGGTTTTGTCTTTTAACGATGGAAAAGATGCGGCGCGGGGCGGAATCTGGTTCTGGCCCAGACAGCTTACGCTGGATAATTTCCGCGAAGTATTCAAAGACGGCAGTATTATGGGAGCATATGGAATCAGTATTGCGAGAACTGTTATCGGTACATTCTTAAGCCTTATGGTGACAACCCTTGCGGGTTATGCACTCAAGCAGAAGGATCTGCCGGGCAGAACCGTCCTTACGATGCTGATTACATTCACCATGCTATTTGACGGTGGGATGATTCCGAAATATATCCAGTACAAAAACCTGCATCTGCTCAATTCTTTCTGGGTTTACGTTGTACCGAGTTTGGTGAGCGTAACCTACCTGCTGATGGTGAGAACCTTCTTTGAGGGAATTCCGGACAGCCTGGAGGAATCGGCGAAGCTGGATGGCTGCGGATTTTTCAAAATCTATACTAAAATCATGATGCCGCTAAGCAAGCCGGTTATCGCGGTTGTCGGGCTTTATACGGCAGTCAACCACTGGAACGACTGGTTTTCTGGTGCGTTCTACATGAGCGATACTGCGAAGTGGCCGGTACAGACCGTGCTGCAGAACATGTTGACCAAAGCGATGAACGCACAGCAGAACGTAGAGACAGTCGCTCAGGCGCTGGCTCAGAACGCGGCAACGACAACCTCTGATTCGCTGAAAATGGCGGCAGTCGTTGTAACTACCGTACCGATTCTGTGTGTATATCCGTTTATTCAGAAATATTTTGCACAGGGTTCCATGATCGGGGCAGTAAAGGAATGAGAATAAAGGGATAAATACATCTCTAAATTGCGTCGCTGCGTAGTTGATGAAATCGGAAAAGACATGCCCGGGATTTGGCGCATGTCTTTTTTATCGCATGACACGATAAAACCACTCTGTGAGGATCGTATTTTGATTTCCTACGGACTTTATGGTATGCTGAAAAAGAATGAAAAAACGAAAGATGGAGGGGACTATGAAGGGAAAAAAATGGGACGTCTATGTTTACGGCGATGTAAATATAGACCTTGTTGTTCCGGGCGTTTCCAGTCTGCCAAAGCCCGGGCAGGAGGATGAAGTGCCGGTTATGGATACCTATGTAGGCGGCGGCGCGGCGCTGTTTGCGCTCGGCATTGGAAAGCTCGGTCTGCATCCGGTATTTCAGGGAGAGGTCGGGGACGACTGTTACGGGGAGCTGATCCGCAAAGAATTTGCCGCAAAAAATATCGACGACAGTCTGCTTGGGACGAGCAGGACGGAAAAAACCGGTATTTCGATCAGTTTTACCAATGAAAAGGATCGGTCGTTTCTGACGTATCGCGGCACGAACGCGGGAATTTCCATCGACAAGGTGGATATCGAGGGCGTGAAAAACGCTTCGCATATCCATATGACAGGCTATGAGGGAAGCAAAAACCACGCGGCGTATCTTTCTTTGTTAAAACGTGTCAAAGCAGAGACAGAAGCGACTGTCTCGTTCGATCTGGGCTGGGATCCAACCGGGGAATGGAATCCTCAGATCAAGGAGTTGTTTCCGTATATCGACGTGCTGTTCATGAACGAGACGGAAGCGATTCACTATGGCAGGACGAAGACCGCACAGGAAGCGGCACGGGAGTTTGCGAAGGATTGTGACAGGGTGGTCATCAAGCTTGGCAGCAGCGGTTCTCTTGCAATCGAAAACGGAAAAGAGGTCTTTCTCCCGGCGTACCGGGTAAAGGCTGTGGATACGACTGGCGCAGGGGATTCGTTTAATGCGGGCTTCGTATACGGATTTCTGACCGGAAAAGGTCTGGAAGAATGTCTGGCCTGCGGCAATGCCTGCGGCGCGTTAAACGTGACAGCGTACGGCGGCAACACCGGATTTCCGGACAAAGAGGGACTGAAGGAATTTATGGGAAAAAAGAAAGGAGAGGAAACAAAATGAAAATCGCAGTCATCGGGGGAGCAGGCGTCAGAACCGTCATTTTTATCAACGGCCTGCTGGCAAGATACAAGGCACTTCATATTGACGAGGTAGCGCTCTATGACATCAATCAGGAGAAACAGCAGATCATCACAAAGCTGTGCCGCCATGTGGTAAACAGAAATCACAAGGATCTGATTGTAACGGAATCTGCGGATGTGCGTAAGGTATTGCAGGACGCGGATTATGTGGTAACAACGCTGCGCGTCGGCGGCGACCATTCCCGTGTTATAGATGAAACAATCGCATTAAACGCAGGCGTAATCGGACAGGAAACGACCGGTGTCGGTGGATTTTCGATGGCAGTGCGCACGATTCCGATTTTACTGGAGTACTGCAGGCTGATTAATGAAATTGCACCGAACGCATGGATTTTCAATTTCACGAACCCGTCCGGTCTGGTGACACAGGCGTTAAAGAGCGCAGGCTATGAAAAGGTGATCGGCATCTGCGATGCGCCCAGCAGCACAAAATTCCGTATGGCAGCAAAGCTCGGCGTGGATGAAAAAGACCTGTATGTGGAATTCTTCGGATTAAATCATCTTTCCTGGATTCGCAGCGTGAAGATCAAGGACGAGGAGATTCTGCCCAGGCTCCTTGCGGACGACGCATTTTTAAAGAGCATTCAGGAATTTTCCATGTTCGATCCCGATTTGTTGCGGATGATCGGATTTTTGCCGAATGAATATCTCTACTACTATTATCATCGGGAAAAAGCGCTCGCCAATATCTTAAAATCCGGTGCGACCAGAGGTCAGACGATCGAGCAGGTCAACAAGCAGATGATGGAAGAGTTAAAGGCAATGGATATGGACGCCGATCCCGAAGGCGCACTGCAGATTTTCCTGTACTATATGCAGGTTCGTGAGAATTCCTACATGAGTATCGAATCCGGTCTTGCAAAGCGCCCGCTTCTGGAAAAAGGGCAGCTGGAAGTGCCTGATGGCATGGGATATGCAGGCGTTATGCTTGACTGCATCGAGGGGCTGCAGAGCAAGGACGGGCGCGATCTGGTGCTTTCCGTGGAAAATCAGGGAAGCATCCCCGGTCTTGAGGATCGTGATGTGGTGGAAGTTACTTGTCATGTGGATGAAACCGGGATTCATCCGGTGAGGGTGGAGGAAGTTCCGGAGCACTGCTATCTGCTGATGCGTCTGATTAAGATGTACGAAAAGGAAACCGTAGAGGCGGTACAGGAACAGTCCGAGGAAAAAGCGGTCCAGGCGCTGATGCTGCATCCGCTGATCAATTCCTACTCTCTTGCAAAAGAACTTGTTGCAGCTTACAGCCAGGCATACGGCGGACTATTCCATAAGGCATAAGGATGCGTGAAAAGGGGACAGGGATGAAGACACAATACGGGACATGCCCGATCGAGGAGTGCCGGAGCGTCAAAGTGACCGGCACGGGAATAGAGAACGACTGCTGTAGGATAGTTTCTTTTGAAAAAAAGAGTGAAGCGCAGAAGATCCGCGCCATCCGGGAATATTTTATGGAAATTGGAATGCAGCGTGTCGGTGCTGTGGACATTTGTCTGGAAACAGACGACGATGGCAAAGCGGCGGATTTGACTGGGCTGATCGTAAATGCGCTGTACCAGGGCGCATACCGATTTTCCAAAACAGCCGTCCGTAGATGGGAAGCGGGCGCAGCCTTTGCACGCCGCGATAGCCTGACGGACTTTGGAGATCTGGAGATCTGGATTCACGGCGGGGTGGCGGATGCTGCTGGCGTTGATGCAGCAAATTACGTGTACACCGCCGATGTAGTTGACGTTGACGCCGTGAATTGCGCGGAGACCGATCCGTTGAACTTGCCTGCTGTAGATATCGTTATCGCAGCTGCAATTGATTGCGCCGTGCAGTTCGCAACCTGCGTCGGCTATGCGCGGACCCTCGGCAACTTGCCGTACAACCTGTTAAACATCGAAGAGATGGTAGCGTATGCACAGGCGATTTCTGAAAAATACGGCATCCGTTTCCATGTGTACCGGGAGGCAGAATTAAAGGAGCTTGGATGCAACGCGATTCTGGCGGTCAATCAGGGCAGCAGTGAGGAAGCAGCACTCGTCGTGATGGAATACGAGCCGAGACCGGGAGAAGAGAAGACCGCGCTGGTCGGAAAGGGACTGATGTTCGATGCGGGCGGCTATCATTTAAAATCCATGAAAGATATGGAAGGAATGCAGTACGATATGTGCGGCGCTGCAAACCTGATGGAGATTCTGGAAATTTCCGCTGCTGGCGGATTACAGAAAAATTTGGTCGGCGTATTTCCGCTTGCTGCCAACCTGATCGGTCCGAGCGCGAGCAGGATGGGAGATATCATCGAAACCCTGTCCGGCAAGACGGTGGAAATTTACAATACAGATGCGGAAGGACGTCTGGTTCTGTGCGATTCTCTGACAATGGCGCAGAAACTCGGCGCAAAGTGTGTGATCGACCTTGCGACGCTGACCTATTCCTGCCACGCGGCACTTGGCGACCTGACAGCTGGACTGTTCTGCAATGACGATGCGTTGTGCAAAGAGATCGAAGACGCGATGGCGCAGAGCGGAGAACGCTGCTGGCGGATGCCGTTAGACGACTGCTATCGCGATGAAATTTTGTGGTCCGCAATCGCTGACCTCGCCAACTATGCGCCGGGAAGGCCGGGAGCAGGACCGATCGCAGCGGCATATCTGTATGAGTTTATCGAAGATGGAACGCAGTGGGTGCATCTGGACGTTGTGGGACCGGCGGTGCAGAGAAAATCCGGAAAGCATTTGGCAAAGGGCGCGACTGGCGTTTGTATGGCGGGGGTGTGTCGGTTCCTGGCACAGGAATAAAAGACTGGCATTTGCACCGCGCGTCGCAGGATTATCTATTGGAAGAGGGGAAATATGAGGTTCGATTTTGACGGAAAAATAGAAAAAGAAGTGCTGGAAAACTACCTGTCCCGCTGTGCGACAGCGGCAGGGCTGTATCAGAGCGAAACGCTTTCCGACGATCTGCGTGTGATCAAAAAACTCGGAATCAAGTTTCTGGGCAGGGCGTCCGGCATCTGGTATATGACGGAAAACGATGAGGAACATTTTGAACGTTCCAGAAAGTTGGCGGAACGGGTGCATGAGCTCGACCCGGAGATCATTCTGCAGGCGTGCGTGTTTGAGATGATTACGCAGGGCATCGAGCAGGTGGAAATTCCGCTGTATGTGCTGCGCGCATTTGGACAGAAGGAAGAAAAGCGATGTTTCAGGCTGCAGGATACACTTTTTGTGGATCGACCGGAGGGCTTTATTCATGAAAACAGCGATCCGGCGAAAAACGGCGGCATTCCCGATCTTTCCCGGTTAGAGGCGCAGATGTGGTTTTATTACCGTGCGACGCGCTATATCGATTGCGGCTATGAAGCATTGCACATGGGACAGATTCATCTTTATACAGCAAATGATTTTGGCATGGAGCAGACGCGGGATCTGTTTGTAAAGATCAGACGCTATGCGAGAGAGCACGGCAGAAGACATCTGGTGCTGATGGATGCGCATACGCATGGCGTAAATGTAAACGGAAAACTGTTATTTGATTATCATGCAATGCCGTTTACCCGCGCTGCGCTTCTGGAACGCAAGGGCACGAAGCTCGTGCTGGTTCGGGAGGGCTACAGTGAAGGCGGTGAGAATCCAAATGGCTGGAGTGCACCCGTGATGCCGTACCTGATGGAATATGACAACTGGGGCGGCAAAGTAGTCGGACACCCGGAGAATCTGACAAGAGAAGAGCTTGCAGGCAGTGACTGGTGGGGCTATGACCAGATCGGCTGGTTTGCGAATCAGTCCGAGGAAGAGCGGAACCATTTCCTGGAATACACTTACTGCTGGACGGAAATCAACAATCGCAACGCATATTTCGAAATTCCGCTGCGTCGGATGCTGAGCGATGCGGCTGTTGTGATGGACAGCGCAGTAGACGGCAAAAAGGGACTGCAGGAAACCTATCAGTTGAACAATCCTTCGATGGACTGCCCGTTTGGATTCGGACAGGAGGATATTGTAGCTGACTTATGGCAGAGAGGACACAAGCTGCGGGAGCTTGCAGGGAATCCGGAGCATCTGATTCGTTTCGGTGCGCAGGAGGAATACGATCCCGAGACCGGAATGAAGCTCCCGGAGGAAATCGTCGTATACGGTAGCTTTCAGCCGTCCGTCGGCGCGATGAAAAACGATTCCAACAGCAGCATGACGAGAATGTATTATGTCGGCGACAATACCTGGAAGCTTTCGGTTGTGATTCCATATGCAGGGACCTATGACTATGCGGTTTCAACCTATGGAACGTTGTCTGCAACCTATTGCAGGGATCGTTTCCCGAGAAGCGGCTCTTCGAATAAAGCATATTTTACGACACCGAAGGACAACTGCGT
>OIXG01001612.1_pt1 | contig 20691 bp, 16 predicted proteins | sample 1587731 | NCBI WGS metagenome assembly OIXG01 (sample SAMEA3888908, study PRJEB22519) | human gut metagenome | biome: human gut; feature: human-associated habitat; material: faeces | place: Denmark | collected 2010
ACCGCATTTGGTGGTGCTCCGAATACACATACCTGCCCGGTATGTACCGGTATGCCGGGTTCTCTCCCAGTGCTGAACAAACAAGTGGTGGAATATGCGATGGCAGTCGGACTTGCGACAAATTGTTCGATCACGCAGTATTGCAAATTTGACCGTAAAAACTATTTTTATCCGGATAACCCGCAGAACTACCAGATTTCACAGCTTTATCTGCCAATCTGCCGTAATGGACACGTCGATATCGAGACGCCGGCAGGGAAAAAACAGGTGCGTATCCATGAGATTCATATGGAAGAAGATGCCGGAAAATTGGTGCATGATGACTGGGAAGACTGCTCTCTCGTGGACTACAACCGTTCCGGTGTGCCGTTGATCGAGATCGTATCGGAGCCGGATATGCGGAGTGCGGAAGAAGTTATCGCGTATCTTGAAAAACTGCGCATGACAATCCAATATCTCGGCGCTTCGGATTGTAAATTAAATGAAGGTTCGATGCGTGCCGATGTCAACCTTTCGGTTCGCGAAGTCGGCGCCAGTGAATTTGGTACACGTACTGAGATGAAAAACCTGAACTCGTTTAAAGCGATTTCCCGTGCAATTGAGGGCGAACGTGCACGTCAGATCGAACTTATCGAGGAGGGCAAAAAAGTCATCCAGGAGACACGCCGTTGGGATGATAACAAGGAGTATTCGTATGCAATGCGTTCCAAAGAGGATGCACAGGATTACCGATATTTTCCGGACCCTGACCTTGTGCCGATCCGTATCAGCGACGAGTGGATCGAAGCGGTGAAAGAACGCCAGCCGGAACTTCAGGACGCGAAAGCAGAGCGTTACAAAAAAGAATTTGATATTCCGGAGTACGACATCGGTATTATTACCGGTTCCAAAAAACTCGCAGATATCTTTGAAGAGACGACCGCAATCTGCCACAACCCGAAAAAGGTATCCAACTGGCTTATGGTGGAGACCATGCGTCTCTTAAAAGAAAAGGAAATGGAGCCGGAAGACATTACATTTACGCCGGAAAATCTGGCAGCGTTGATCCGGCTGACAGACGAAAATGCGATTAACTCGACCGTCGCAAAAGAAGTCTTTGAAAAAATGTTCTCCGAGGACATTGATGTCAATCAATATGTCGAAGAAAACGGCTTAAAGACTGTCAACGACGAGGGTGCTCTCCGTTCTGTAGTCGAGCAGGTGATCGCGGACAATCCGCAGTCGGTAGCCGATTATCAGGCAGGAAAGACAAAAGCCATCGGATTCTTAGTCGGACAGACGATGAAGGCGATGAAAGGAAAAGCAGATCCGGGAATGGTAAATAAACTGTTGAAGGAACTGTTGTAGATAGAAGTTCGAAAATAATTTTAGCCGCAGCGCGGACTGGTTTGGAATGAGATCGGTTCGAACTGCGGCTTTTTGCAAAACATGTTATTTCATTTCTAATTGTTTAGATCTGTGGACGTATTCTGCATATTATTTTGATTGTTTTCTTGGTGGAAATCCATAAAAGCACTTCGTCCATGATCAGATTCTATTATGTGAGAAGACTACGTTATCCCGGATACGGGATAACCAGAAAATCCATCAATCTGAGAGGTCACTGAGGCACCAGCATTACCGAAGCATAAAACATTCCATCCTTCCATTCAAAACGGGCGTCCCCATTATAGCGTTCCGCAGTTATCCGCACAGATTCCGTCCCAACGCCAAAGCCCCCATGCTTGGAGGAAACAAGCCGCCTTGCATCGAATACCGGCGGCTGGTCGCTGGTGTTGTCCATTGTCAGATAAAGTGGCTGTTTTCCTTGTTGGCGGATGCGCAGACGGATGATGCGCGGCGTTCTGGAGGCGGCACAGGCGTCAATGGCATTTTCCAGCAGGTTTCCCAAAAGCGCACAGAACTCCGGCTCTGGAATGACCGTCTGCTCCTCCATCTGGACCATAGCCTTCAGGTCGGTCTGCTGGAGAAGGGCCTGTTCTGCATAATGGTGCAGGACGGCATCCACAGCATAATTTTTGCAGAATGGACGGACCGTATCTGGAGGCAGGCTCTCCCCATAGGCTTTCACATACTCTGCCACTCTGGACAGGTCGCCACTCTCCACACAGCCCTGCAATGCCTTGAAATGCTGGCGCAGGTCATGACGGGCGCGGCGGGTGTCGGAAATGTTCTTTTGCAGAATGCGGTACTGGGCGGACTGTATTTGCAGTAGCCTGTTTTCCTGTGCCAGACGCATATTTCTGGCAAGTCCCCGCGCCATCCAGTAAAACAGGGCATAATAAAGCAGCATCAGCCCCAAAAGTGCAAGAATTAAAATCGGATAGAAGTGCATCACACGGTTGGTATAAAGCGTGGAATATTTCCTAGGGCGGAGGGTGGTATTCAGACACCAGAACACCAACGGCAATATCCAGAATATATACCAGGTTTCCGGCATTTCCACTTCATCCAACAGCCAACAGGCGGCGTGTGTGGCAGGGTAGCATAAAATTCCCAGCAGCAGCCAGCACAGCAGGACATAAAGAATGGTACTGTTTAGGGAAAGCGCAACTACACCACTCCGCCGAAACAGAAGGGCATCTATCAGAATTGCCAGATTATACATGCTGGAAAACACACTGCAAACCGCCAGAAATACGTTGACGGTTTTCCACCGAGATAGCGGAACTGCTTTGCAATAGAACAGCAGAAGCAATACCTGCGTCAAAAGCATACAGAGCTTTGTGCTATAACGAAGCCGCCAGCAGAGCCAGCCCATCCCTACACACCACAAAATCAGAGTAGGAATGCCCCACAGCAAGAGGAGCTTTCCCTTGCCGTTCAGATGGTTTTTCATCGGCAGAAAGCACAGAATGATAGCGGGGAGAGAGACGGAAAGCTCCAGCATCGGGTGGAGTATATCATAGAGTTCCATTTTTGAAGCCTCCTCTCATGCGGGCATAGGCAAAGGAAAGATATTTTTCCCGCACCTCCTTATATTTTAATCGGCTGACAGGAACAGATGTCCCATCTGACAGAAGAAAATGAGTTGCCGTTAAGCTTTCCACCTGCTCCAGATTAACCAGAATGCCACGCATACAGTCGCAGAAATAGGGATACGCCAACAGCAGAGCCGCAAAATCAGCCTGCCGCATGGAGATGAGGCGTTTTTTTCCGCCAAGCAGATGAACCACTACTTTGCGACTTTGGTATTCGGTATAGGTAATTTGATGAAGCAGGAGTGGTGGCTGTTCTGCTACACCCGGAATGATTACGCACTGGCTTTGTTCCAAAAGCTCCGCACTGCAGCGTGAAAGTGCCTGTGTTAGATTTTCATAGGAAAAGGGCTTTACCAGATAATATGCCGCCCCAACTTCATAGCTGTCCACAGCGAACTCTTCGGTGGTGGTTGTAAAGATTAGCTGACAATGCGTATCCTGCTCCCGAATTTTTCGGGCAACCTCCATACCGGTTATGCCGGTCATATAAATATCCAGAAAGATTATATCAAAGGCATTCGGAGCGAAATGGGCAAGCAGAGCTTCGCCGCTTTCCAATATAACAGGGGGAGGAACCAAAGGAATCCCCTGTTCTGATGCCCAGCGGCAGAACAGCTTCCGCAAAGCTTCGGAATCGGTGGAAAGGTCATCTACAATGGCAATCCGCATAATTTTCGCCTCCTAACTTAAGAAGTTTGTTTTTCTGGAACTATTATATCATATTTTTTTTGGTTTGACCTACATTTCGTGCAGATTTTTGACATCTCATGCAAGACCTATTGACAGAGTGGTGAAAAATGGTATCCTAAATTTAGTCGGTTCTGTAAAAGAATCGATTTTTTTCATGCTTTTTTAATCTGCTGTGGAAGGGAGGAGGCGTGTTGAAGATTGCACTTTACAATGAAAACCTTGGGGAACTGGAAATTTTGTTAGGACAGCTTGACCAATGTGCCAGAGAATATCTGCGTTTTGCGGAGATTACCCCCTATGTGAGACAGGAGGATTTTTGCAGTTTGGTGCGGGACGGGCCTGAGGTTGATTTATTTGTGGTGGCGCAGGATGGCAGCTTTAGTCTGGAGATTGTGGAACTGCTGTGGGAGAAAAGACCGCATGCGCATATTTTTTGGCTTTCGGATTTGGATTTTGCCCTGCGTGCCTATCGGTACAATGCGGACTGGTTTGGGAAAAAGCCTGTGGATATTCATAGCCTGAGGAAAGCCTTTGGACAGGTTGTGCACCGGACAGGATGCTTTTGACAGCCATCAGGCTGCCGGAAAAGGAAAAATGCACCCGGCAGGGTGCAGGATCAAATAGTAATAGTAAAAGAACCGGGAGGCAAACACCCTCCGGTTGTAAGGAGGAAGATTATGAGAATCAAACTAAGGAGGCCGTTGGCACTGCTTTTGTCGGCGGCGATGACGGTTACCCTATGGGGAACACCGGTTTATGCGGAGAGCGAACAGCCGGGAACCGGGTTGTGTGAGCACCACACCGCCCACACAGAGGACTGCGGGTATGCCCCTGCACAGCTGGGGGATAGCCACGGAGAAAATGCCGAAGAAATTGAAACTCTGCAGGCTGTTGCGGCAGAAACACCAAACAACAAGCCGGCAGGAGAAGGCACAAAACAATCCCCCTACCAAATTACCAACGCAGAGGAGTTGGCATGGTTCCGGGATACGGTGAATAGCGGAAAAACTAGGATTCACGCCAGACTGCTAAACGACATTGACCTGAAAGAAGTCATCTGGGTGCCAATTGGAACCACGGAAAATACCTACTATGCCACCTTTGACGGAAACGGCTATACCATAAGGAATTTTCGGCTGGGGGCCTACTGGAGCGATAACCCAATTTCTGAAAAGGGCCTTTTCGGCTGTGTTGGAACGGGCGGTATAGTAAAGGATCTGGCTGTGGAGATTGACTACCTCGGCGCTATGAGGACCATCGGCAAATTCAATATTACCAAATGTGGACTGATTGCGGCGTATAACAGAGGCATTATCCAACGCTGCAGCACCAGAGTCTTTTATACATTCTATGTCCAGGATGAGTTTGGTGTCATCGCCTACAAAAATAGTGGCACAATCGAAAACTGCCTGAGTGAGGTGAAGGCGCAACAGGAATTTGGTATTTCGGATGCTGGCTCTGCTGCGGGCATTGCCTATGAGAATTCAGGCAGAATCAAAAATTGTCTGTTTAAAGGTAAACTCAGGACAAATAAAGACTACGCCATTGCACAAAACAGCTCCGGCGGTACGATCAAAAACTGCTACAGCGGTGAACAATACAAGGACGAAGACAACTCTACTGTAATATTCAAAGGTATGGGGGCGATGTGCTCCGGCGAAGTGACCTGGCTGTTAAATGAGGAGGGGAAGAATGACATCTGGCGGCAAAAAAGATTACGCTATCCGGAAATTTTTCTGAATAAAAGCTACGGCAGGGTCAAGAAAAACGCTGACGGCACTTACTCCCTTGTAACCCCTCATATACACCGACTGGACGACGGCACGCAGACAGAATTCAAGGAGGTTCGCTCTTTGGATGAAATCACAGAAGACACATCAGATACAAAATACTACTGTCTGAGCAAAGATATAGCACTGAGCGCAGCATGGGAAGCTCCGAAGCGGGACATTATGCTCTGCCTGAACGGAAAGACTGTCACAGCCCCTGACGATGCTTCTGCAATTACTGTTGGCGATGGCAGCACCTTCACCCTGGTGGACTGCAAGAAAGGCAAAATCACCGGCGGTTCCTCCGGCATTGCGGTGACAGGCGGCACGTTCAACCTGCGCAGCGGCATAATCAGCGGCAATACCACCGGCGTACTGCTTGATAGTGGGACATGTACGCTGAACGGCGGTTCTATTACCCAAAACACCATAGGCGTGGACTATCGGGATGGCACTCTTACCCTCAGCGGCGGAGCAAAAGTAATTGAGAATAAGGGCGGCGAGGAGAATAAGACGAAAAATATTCTGCTTCACACAGGAAAAACGCTCTCCTTCGGGAAGCTGAATGCCGGTGCACACTTTGGCATTTCTGTAGAGAATTCGGATTCCTCCGAGGCATCCATCCCTGTTACTGACGCAACCGGCGGGAAATATTTCAACAACCTCTTCCCGGATGATGCGCTCACAAACGAGCTGTATCGGGAGGATAATGTGGTGTTGCTTCGCGCACAGGGGCATACGGCGCACTGTGTCTGTGGTGGTACACACACCGCCATTGGCGATCATATGGAAGAAAATACGTTGAATTTTCAGCTGTGGAATCCCTATGCGGCAGATCCTGCAAACCCTAAGATGCCGACCTCTATGCCTGAAGGTGTGGACGGCTACTACCTGACACAAGATGTCACGCTGAATAGCAGATGGGCACCAACGGATGTGGCACTCTGTTTGAATGGACATACGGTGACCTTCTCCGGCGATTATGCTGACGTGGAGATTTCTGAAAACGGAAAGTTGACGCTGACCGACTGCGGGACAACCGGCAAGCTTTGCCGAGAGGGTGATGAAGTACACAAGAAAGATGGCGTCCTCCTCTCAACAAATTGTACATTTGACATGTACGGCGGCACGATTACCGGCTTTCGGTCCGGTGTAGACTTCAATCAAACGGGTGGAACATTCCATCTGTACGGAGGGACGATTACCGAAAATGAGAATGCCCACGGTGCCGGCGTGTTTTGCTGGGGCACTTATAGCAATCCCTCAACATTTATTATGTACGGCGGAAAAATCACAAATAACCGTGCAACCTATTCCGACCCCTTTGTAGAAACGTTAGGCGGAGGCGTATTTCTGAGAGAGTACACTAAATTTGAAATGTACGGCGGCGAGATTACCGGCAACAGTGCCAAACGTGGCGGTGGTGTGTACTGTGGTGCCAAAAAAGCCTCCTACACCGCAGAGATGATTCTGCACGGCGGAACTATTACAGGCAACAATGCTGATTATGGTGGCGGGGTATACTTCAGTGAAAAAGCCCTTCAGGTCACTGGCAAAGACAAGGTGACAATTACCGACAACATTGGATATTGCAGCAAAAATGTGTCATTGGCTTATGGGAAAACCATTCAGGTAATGGGGAAACTGCGTGAAGGAACCCGCATCGGTGTGACATCCTATACGAACCCTACAGATGGAAATCCGATCACCATCGCCAAGGCAACTGATGGAAGCTGGATCAAGGAAGAAAACTTCATTGCTGACATTCCAAACTGTGGCATCGCTCTGGTGGATGACGGCAAAACCGTGCAGCTTCAGACACACAAGCATAGCTGGCAGTACATCGTCAGTCAGGACGGTACAACTATTACGGAACATTGTACGGCTGCAAACTGCGGACTGCCCGAAGACAACGGTGGCAGTGTGACCATTAAGGCTCCTGCGGGTAATTTGATCTATGACGGACAAGAAAAGGCCGCAGTTCTGGAAAACACCCTTATCTCCGGTGTGACTGTATCGGACATTACCTATACCAAGGATGGCACTGCTATTACCGGAACACCCACCGATGCGGGCACCTATACCGCCGCTGTTACCGTGGGCGGAGAGACAGCGAAAGTGCAGTACACCATTGCACAGTCCGGGACTGAGTTTAGCGGCGGAGTGACAGTGACTCTTGACGGTAAAGTCTATTTCTACGGCGATCCTATCACCGTCACTGTGACGCCTAAGGCAACCGGCGAGGCTCCTATTAGAAAGGTGCGAGCACTTAACACGCCTCAGGCGGGTCAGATGGCAATTTACGAAGGAGACAGACAGCTTACTGAGGCACAAACGGTTACATCCGGCAGAACTCTGAAATTTACCATCGACACCGCAAAAGCGAATCTTGGGAAGGGAGCTCACATGCTCACCGCAAAATTTGTAGAATCGCAAAATATGGCAGCACAGACAGGAACGGTGCGGGTATATATTAGCGAGGCATGGATTACATCAAGTGCGAATGTTGTTGTAGAGGGCGAATCGTTTACCTATACAGGCTCTCCGATTACCCCTGCTGTACGTGTAACATCAAATGGAACACCGCTTGTTAAGGACCGTGATTATACGCTTGCCTATACGAATAACACCAATGCGGGCACAGCAACTGTGGCCGTTACCTACCAAGGCAACTATGCCGGTACATCAACAAGAAAATTTGACATTAGCAAGGCAGCGGCCCCTGAAATCAGTTGGCCAACGGCAAGCGCAATTACTGACGGGGAAAAGGTGTCGGACAGCCGCTTGAGCGGAGGCAGTACCCAATACGGTACATTCACTTGGTCGGATGCTGTAAAGGATACGATTCCCACAGTGGGAACTTCCTCGTACAGAGTGGTGTTTACTCCCAACGCAGATATGGAAAAGAACTATGAAACGATTACCACAACGGAGCAGGATGTTTCCCTAACCGTCAATGCAAAAAGTTTGACCGGTGCCCAAGTGACGGTATCCGGCAGCTATACATATACCGGTCAGGCTCAGATTCCAGCCGCTGATGCGGTAACGGTTAAGTTAGACGGTGAAACGATTCCTGGCGACCAGTACACAATCAGTGCCAGCGATAATACGAACGCCGGACAGGCCACCGTGACCGTCACCGGCACAGGTGACTATACCGGCACAGCAAGCGGAACCTTTACAATCGACAAAGCAACGTCGACCCCAGACCTGCCTACCGGTCTGACCGCCACTTATGGCGACACGCTGAAGGATGTACCTCTGACAGACGGCTGGGCTTGGGATGATCTAAGTACTTCGGTTGGCAATGTGGGAGAGAACACCTTCCCTGCTACTTACAACAAAGATAGTAGCGGCAACTATAACCCGGTACAGCAAAACCTTACAGTGAAGGTAAGCCCTGCTTCTTATAAGATCACGCTTACCGGGCAAGCGGACGACCCAACGCAGATTACTCTGAATGAGGCTGTGGTAGAACCCGGCAATACCGGTACAACAGTTACTTACGGCTACAACATCACAAATGAAGCCCCCGCAAACTGGCAGACGGAGCGTGTATTCTCTGGTCTGACCGCCAACACGACCTACTATTTCTTTGCAAAAGCAGAAGCTACTACAAACCATGCAAATACCATCAGCCAAGGCGTGGCAATCACAACTCCTAAAAAGTCTGTGAGCGGGATTGAGATTATCAATCAGCCTGCCAACCTGTCTTACACCAGCGGACAGACGCTGGATTTGAACGGTCTGTCAGTGAATGTGAACTACAATGATAACACAAGTGAAAACATTACATGGGACAGCGGCAAACTGACCTCCGATCCTGCTCAGGGAACGGTGCTGACGGTTGCAGAGCATAACGGCAAGGTAATTATAATCAGCTACGGCGGAAAAACGGCCAAAACCGATGCACTTACCGTGGGTAAGGCAGAGCAGCCGGCACCAACACCGGTTCCTGGTTCATCAGACAATGCAACACCGGCTCCTGGTTCATCAGACAATGCAGCACCGGCTCCGGGGGCAACAGAAGCACCGGTCGTGAACAAAGACCAGCTACCAAGAACCACATTTGTACGCCGTAAGAAAATTGGAAAGAAAGGCATCCGCATTACCTGGAAAGGGGTACGTGGAGCACAATCCTATAATGTTTACCGTGCGGAGAAGGCAAATGGCAAGTACAAACTGGTAGCAAATGTCAAAGAGAGTTGTTACACAAGCAAGAAGAAAAATGCACGCAAGTATTATTACAAAGTTGTTGCGGTAGCCAAGAAAAAGGCAAACAACAGCGAGATGAGTGCATATGCAATCTCCGCCAATGTGGATAAAGCAGCCGCATCGGCAGCTCAGGCGGCAGCAGGAAACACTGCAGCCACTGGCAAGATCAAAATTCTCAAAGGCAAAGTTACCAAGGTGAAAGCAAAGGCCAAGAAAGGCAAGATTGTTGTTTCGTGGAAGAAATACAAGAAGGCCAGTGGCTATATCGTATACCGCGCAGAAAGCAAATACGGAGTTTACGATGAATTTGCTGTAGTCAAGAAGAATTCTTTCGAAGATAAGGATTCTGTAAAAGGAAGAAAATTCTACTACAAAGTATGTGCCTTTAAGAATAAGGGTAATGGCAAGATTTTGAGTGGCATTTCGAAGAAAGCCAGTGTAAAAGCCAAATAGAAAACAATTTGTATATAGTAACAGAACAAAGACGGGGCTGCCGCACGAAGGAATTTGTGTGGCAGCCCTGTTTGTGTTTGGTGGGAGTGTCGGGGTGTGGCTAGCAATGTCATTAAGATAAGAAAATATCACTATATCATACTTTTGGCCACAAATGGATTGACAAATATAGTCACAGATGGGACAATGGGGTTAATAAATTCATCAAACGTTTAGAGGAATACCGGGAATGGTGTAGAGGAGACGAATAAATGGACAATGAACTGTATGTAAAAGCGTTGGCATTTGCCAATGAGAAGCACGCCGGGCAGACACGTAAAGACGGAGACACGCCCTATATCGTGCATCCGATTGCGGTGGCGGAGCTTGTCCGCAAAGCCGGATATGGGAAAAAATACCAGATTGTTGCGCTGCTGCATGATACTTTGGAAGATACGGATGCGACAGAAGAAGACCTTCGTATATTTGGTGAAGATGTAGTGCATGCGGTCAAGCTTCTCACTCGTGCAAAAGGAGCAGATGAGGAAGAATATGTAAAAAATGTTCTGTCGGATTCGATGGCAGCTGTTGTGAAAAATGCGGACAAGATCAGTAACTTATATGATTCTGCCTTTTCCGGAACTGTGGGACAAGTACGAAGTGAAAAGGCGAAAAGATTTGCAAAAAAATATGTTGAAAAAGCGAGAAAATATTATGCGCATAAGTTTTCACCGGCACTTGATGACGCCATTGAAAAGGTGGATGCGCTGTTAGAGGATGAATATGTCAGAGACAGGCAGACACCGAATTATACAAGGGAAGAGATGAGAATATAGGATATGAAAAAAGGGCTGTGGCACATTTGCGACAGCCCTTTGGCAATTTAAGATAAATTCCCGTTTACATCACAGGTTAAAGAAACTTTTAGAGTATGGGAGGAAATTAAGGTTGAACCAGTGTATTTTGAACCTGTAGCTGAGGCAATTGCGGTATTTCTGCTTTTGGAGGAGGATTTATTGCTTATTTTCCAAGAAGCAGAATACGAAGCTGCAGAAACAGAGGAACTGGTACATTTGGAGGATTTTCCTTTTACATAAGAAAAGTTTCCGGTAACTGTTACGGACCACAATTTTACTCCTGAACTAGTTTTATAAGTTGTTGTTTTATTTCCAGATCGTGATGCTGAAGCTGTACGCCCCAAAGAAAGAAAACGGATATCTTCTTTAGTCGTAATAGTCGTTTCATAATAACTGCCGTCGGGTAGATATTCTATGTTTTGTTTGGCGATAACAGCAGCATTTGAAGTGCTTGCAGATGCAAAAGTGAATAGAAACAGTGCGGTTAATATAAATAGTATACGTTTCATAAGTTAAGCCTCCCTTTTTTTAGTTTATATATTCGATTGTAGTTTCTTCAATAGCTGGCATGGTTTCTTCAAATTCACGACGTGCATTGTACAAAAATAGGTTCCAAGATAAAAATGCAATCAAAATTGCAGATATCAGAACGGTACAAGTTGCTTTCACGTATTTGGCAAAAGAAAGTTTCCGGGAAAGATAGTCAGGATCAATACTGGTAAGGTAATGACTGACGATTTCTTCCGGTGAAGTAAACTCATGCTCGAGATCAGAATAAGTATAATCCGGATGTGCCATACAAAATTCCGTGACATTTGACCGGATATCCTTATAAAACCGTTTTTCATAACTTCCCCACACGGGAAGGATTGCACGGATTTTTTTTAAGTAGCGTTTTGAATCATTCATTGGAATCTCCTTCCGCATTTTTGCATTGCTCTGCAGCGTCATAGTTTAATACACGTTCAATCGCCTTATTGACGGTATAAAAACTATTTAATAAAGCATCTAAGTAGTCTCTCCCTTTTGGCTCAAGATGATAGTAGGTTCGAGTGAGCCGCTTTCCTATCAGCCGCTTTTCGTCAGAGATATAACCCTTGTCGGTTAACCGGTATAACGTAGGATACATAGATCCTTCCGGAATCGTTAATACATTTTCCGATCGTTCCTTGACCAGCTGCGAAAGCTGATATCCATATAAATCGCCTTCACGCAGCAAAGCAAGAACGAGTAACTCCACAGACCCTTTTTTAAAAGTATCCTGATTACTCAATTTATAGCAGGCCGCCTTTCTACTTTCTAATAATTAAAAAGTAACTGAATATATAATAGGACATGGACTATAAAAAGTCAATACCTTATTTGTCTAAATAGTTGTTGACAAAAACAAATAAAAGAAGTATAATGAATCTGTAAATAAAAAGTAAGCAAAGTTTTACAATAAAAATACAAGGTAGGTGAAAGAATGAATTCTAAAATGATTTTCAGAGAAAAAATTGAAAAAGCGTTCTTTTCTTAATTCATCGTTTGAGGCGAAGGAAGGAAAGAACGCTCATGAAAATATTTCACGGATATAAGGGCACAAGTTTAAAGGTTTTGATAATTGAAAGGAATGATATAATGAAAAATAAAAGCAAGGTAATTGTGACAGCATTAGTAATCGGCTTTATGTTGATATCTACTGTTCATGCAGCTACAGGAGAATCTATTGGAACAAGCATTAAAAATCAAAGTTATAATTTGTCTTCTAAGGCTCCTATTGTTCCAATTTATTCTAGGGCCAAAGTTTCAACGTCATGCGGTAATTATTCTTCATCAGATTCTGTGCAGAGTGTTATTTGGTACAATAAGACGGCAGATATAACGTTAGGATCGTGTACGTCAAAACTTGTAGTTCATAAAGCGAGCAAAGGAAATACTGTAACTAAAACATTGAATCTTCCGACGTCTGTTAGACATTTTTCGATTGGTGTCTATGCGGGAAGTTGTTCTGGCATGAGAAGTGCTACAGGCGCTAGTGCAATTGGAAGTACGCTAGCTTCCAATTGTAACTAAAAATAGTAGAATTTAGAGGAAATGCTTTGTTTTTGAAAGCATTTCCTCTATAAAACACACAATAGGGAGGTACTTATGTTTCGATTTCAATGGAAACGACTGTATAAGAATAAAGCAATCGTAATAGCGTTTATCTTATATATGATTTATATTGGCTATTTGGTGGGAGTGAACTATAATTCTTCCGATCCGACTATGTTAATAAATACGATTATGATGCAGGTATCGCTTACGTTTTTATTGTTTGAATGTACAACATTTACTTTTTTTTCAAAGACTACGTCGGAAGTGAGGGAAATTGATCGAGGAAGTGGTAAAGGGATACAAAAGGATTACTTGTCTGGAATTGTTATTTGGGCAATGATTGATTTTGCTATAACGTTTTTGTTTGGACTATTATGGTATACCTGTATTCATGGTGGGAATATGCCAGTAAATGATGCGTTTTTTGTTATGCTTATAAAGATGCTTTTGATATATCATTTTTTAACTTATTTTTTTGCCATATTATTAGGAAGCGTTATTTCGTTTGTACCCCAAAAGGGGAAAGCCTATCTGGCGTTGCTGGGAAGTTATTTTTTGTTTTCGGATGTCTTCTTACAGATGATTGGACCGATTGTAGAAACACACCCTAATTTGGGAAGAATGCCAATGTTTCTTTCATTGATGAATCGTAGTTGGAATGATGTTTTAGATGGATATTACCAATATTCGGTAGAGCCGGTAAATATAGAGCGGATTCTCTTTTGGAATCTGATGTTTATTACAATTTTAGCGGTATTTATTAGTCACAAATATAAAAAAATACTTTTCGGAATTGGTGGAATAGGACTTTTGGTAGTAACATTTTTATTTGTTCAACCGGCCGGATATCATTACGAGGATAGCTGTGTTTCAGCAGCAACGGAAGATGAAATGTATTATCATGTGTTGAAAGAAAAAAATACCGGAAAAGACAACCATGTTTCGATGGCAGATTTTAAAATAAAAAAATATGCCGGAAATTTGAAAGTAAAACGTCAATTACAGGCAGAAATACAAATTGAACCTGATGAGAAGAAACATGATAAATATGAGTTTACGCTATATCATGGATTTAAAGTAAAGCAAATTGCAGATGGCAATAGAATATTGAGATTTGAACAAAAGGGTGACCATATTACGATTTATGTGCCTGGAGGTTTAGAACAAGAGAGTATTACATTTATATATCAGGGATATTCAAACTTTTATTATTCGACATCACAAGCGACATTTTTGCCGGCTTATTTTTGTTATCTTCCATTTCCGGGACATCGTCTTGTTTGGTTTGAACCTTCTTTGATGGATAATGGGATGAAAGATGCATCCAAAGAAGACGATTTATCAGGAATTGGTTATGAGGTAGAGTATGATCTTTTATTGGATTTGTCACAGAAAGTTTATAGTAATCTCTCTGTAGATCAAAAGGGACATTGCCGGGGGAAAAGCGATGGTTTGACGCTTATGGCAAGCCCATATATTACGGAATACACAGAAAACGGAATTACGTTTTTGTACTCGATTTTTCGTCAAAATGAAATTTCATTAAAAGATCAATTCAAAGAAACAGCAACACAGTTAGTAATGGATGGGAGAACAGGGACTACAGTGTTTGTTCCGCCGTATCTAAATCGAATGATCTTTTTTGTGGGGAAAGATCAAGTGATACTGGAACCGGATCAACTTGACAATTACTATAAAAAATATATGGAAACAGGAGAAATTCCCTATCCAGAAGCGGAGGAGGAAGATTATGATTTCGATTAATCATTTGATGAAAAAATTGGATAACAATGTGATATTAGATGATATTACGTTGAATTTGGATTGTGGAAAGTATGGACTTTTAGGCCCGAATGGGGCAGGAAAAACGACATTTATGAGATGCTTGCTGAATATACAAGTCTCCGAAAGGAAGCATCTTGTTTGGAAAAGAATCATTAAAAATTGGCTATCTTCCACAAAATTTTGAAGCGTTTTCACAAATGAGCGTTTTAGATAATATGAAATATTTTTGTTCAGTTAAAGGAATAAAAAAGAGGTATTGGAAAGATGAGATTAACCAAAGTTTAAAAATGGTTGGTATGGAAGAGAATGTGAGTAAATTATGTCGAAAATTATCCGGAGGAATGCGCCGACGTGTTGGAATCGCGCAGGCATTACTAGGTCATCCGGATATTATTATACTTGATGAGCCAACCGCGGGGTTAGATCCAGAGGAAAGAAAACGTTTTGTATCCATGATTCGTAGTCTGCCAGATGAAATGGTTGTGCTATTTTCAACGCATATTATTGAGGATGTGGAGTTGTGTTGTGATAAGGTGATTGTTATGAATAATGGTAAGATTTGTTATGATGGTTCTTGCAAAAAAATAATTGATGAAGCACAGAACTGCATAGAGAAAGAAAAATATAAAGGAAACTATCAGAGAGCCGTACTGGCAGACGGTTATATGTGTGTCATGAAAGGACTGGTAAAGAATGAAGCATAGAATGTTGTTTTGGCTTAAAAATGTCCGATGGATTTTGGTTGGTATGGTAGCGTTTTTCCTCATTTTACTTCCCTGGCTCAGCAAACTCACCTCAGAGAATCAACTATGGGATTATAATACGTTTAATAATTATGTTACATATTTGTATGGAACCTTACCTTTTGCTTGTGTAATCGCAAATCTTTTGATTCAAAAAGAATATGTGGATGGTGGTGCCAGAGAAATTCTTATAAAAGATCATGCGGATATAGGAATGACATTAACAAATACTATTTTGCAGATGGTAATGTTTTTGGCGTTGTATTTTTATTTTGATGACAGTTACGGAGAGGTTACGAACTTGTTGACAGAAATAGTTGTAATTACTTTCTTTATGAATGGTATTGCAATGGCGGTTACATATGTGACTAGAGAACCGGCAATTACTATTTTGCTTACGCTGGGTTATACGGTAATCTGCAATGGAAAAATATTTGAACTGGTAAGTGAAGTGGTAATTCCATGGAGAATTACTACGATAAGAGGAGAAGGCCTAGATAGCCCTTATTATGTGAATTTTTTGGTTATTGGAATTGTAGCATGGGTAATAGGAATCACACAGGCAATGAGAGGTAAATGTCGCTTCACATGATTTTAGAAATGCGCATGGGAGAACTATATATACTGTATGGTGTACAAATATGAAAGCGTTTCATATACCAATATTGAGGAAACAAGAACAAATAATAATTTTTGGTATCTCTATCTTTTGATGATAATTGAAAGGATATTTATGATGAAAAAATATATTGTTGCAGTGTTAATGATGTTTGTTTTAATATTTCTGGTGTCGTGCAAACAAGAAAAGGTGAATGATACTATAGTTGATACGGTTTCAAGCCAAGAGACAGATACATCACAAAGTGATGCTTCTAAAACTGCCGATACCACCCCAAAAATTCAGATTGTCATGCAGGGAGAAATGTCACAGGAACGTGCGGATTATATAAATGAAGTTCTCAAGAAAAAAGGTTTTGGGTATGCCGTTGAATGGATATGCAAATCGGATTTGGCACCGTCCGATTATATGGAAACATTAAAAGACCTTAAGAAAGAAAAAAGGGGAGATATTTTATTTACCGGAGCAGGAAGAACGGATGAGGAACCATCGTATGATCTTGCGATAAAAGACAAGCTGCTGGACAATATGAAGTCGTATCTGAAATCAAAAGAAGGCAAAAAATTAAAGGCGGCATTTCCGGAAAAAATCTGGCAAATGACAGAGGAGAAAGGAAGTTATTATGGAATAACATTGGAAAGTGAACCGTATGTAAATTATATGTATGTGGATACGGAGGCAGTAGATGAGTCTACTCTTCCGAAAAAAGTGACAAGCGGTAATTTGTTGTCTGTTTTGAAACAAATAAAGGTAAAGGATACGGATAAAAAACAGATGATATCATCCGTGATAATGGGAGCGGTAGGACTTCTGCCGGCGGACAGTATTGCTTTTTGTGCAGAAAAAAACGGAGAAAAGTACCACGTTTCGTATCTGATGGACCATCCACAGATAGTGAAAATATTAAAATTAATTGCGAAAAATCCGGAAAATTATAAAGCCTATGAAGATGTAGAATCGTTAGATGACATAGCGGTACATTTTACTTCGGATATTAGTGTAGATGGTTCGGAGGGAATATGTCAGAATTTTAGGTCGGAGAAGACAGATCTTTATGAAAGAAAGACATATAGGATCGGAAAACCCTATCTTGTAACTATGAGGAACATGTGCTGGGGAGTGGCTTCCTGGTCAAAAAAGAAAAAAGCCGCTTACCGGTTTTTGACAATGGTGTGTACCGATAAAGAGGTGGCAAATGCAATTTGCTATGGGAAAGAAGGAGACGATTATCAGCTTAAGGAAGGGCGTGTGATGAGTAAAAACACCGAAGGAATCCGAGGAAGCCTTCCGTATAATATGTGGATTACATATCCGATGTATGCAGAGCCAAAAGACAAAGAAAAGACTTTTCGTAAAATGACGGAAAAGGCAGATGTGGTGCCGGCAGAAGTTGTTAATGAAAAATTGGATGCGCGTACAGAAATAAAGATGCAAGAAATATTGCAAAAATATAGCGGTTTGTGGTGTGGCAAATATAAAAATGTCGATAAGACATTAAAGCAAATGCGGGAAGAAATGGAAAAAGCGGGGCTGGATAAGGCCTTGCAGGAAGCAAACAAAGCATTAAAATAGGTGTAGATAGGAGGATGCTATGCAGCTGGAATTGGAACACATTTCGAAAAGATACAAAGACAAACTGGCACTGGAAGATGTCTGTGTGACGATGAACCCCGGGGTCAATGGATTGCTGGGACCAAATGGAGCCGGGAAATCAACGCTCATGGGAATTTTGACAAAAAATCTTATGGCGACATCCGGAATCGTTCGTGCAGATGGAAAAGATATTTCTCGTCTGGGAAAAGAGTACATGAGTAAACTTGGATTTGCGCCGCAGCAGCAGAATATGTATCCGTCTTTTACCGGGATTCGTTTTATGTATTATATGGCTGCGTTAAAAGAAATTCCCAAAAAGGAAGCAAAACCTCAGATTGAAACATTGTTAAAAAAAGTAAATCTTTGGGAGGATGCCGGGCGGAAAATCGGAAGGTATTCCGGTGGTATGAAGCAGAGGCTTTTAGTGGCGCAGGCGATGCTTGGAAATCCACAGTTGATCTTACTTGATGAGCCTTCTGCGGGACTGGATCCGAAAGAACGTGTGCATTTGCGAAATTTGATCGAAGAGATCGCAGAGGGGCGGATTGTCGTCGTTGCTACGCATATTATCTCCGATATTGAAAGCATTGCGGATGATATATTTTTCCTAAAAGAAGGAAAACTTAAGGAAGTGTCGTGGAAAAAGGGAAATACACTCGAAAGTCTATATCTGGAGGAATTTGGAAATGCATAGAAGCTATTGGAATCGACTGCTGCATTCCAAAAAGATGATTTTTGTAATTTTTGCGGCATTTTCACTTCATTTATTAATACTTCTGCGTACGGAACCGGATGCGTATTTGTATCAGCAGATGTGGAAACAATTACCGCAGGAACAGATGACCACCATGCAGCAGGAAGAGTGCTTACGCTACGTAAAAAGAGAACAGAAGCGGCAAAAAAATTATGCTGCCCATATCCAAAATATATGTGAAAATGCGAAGAGCATGCAGTTATTTTCTTTCTTTGCCCAGGAAGGATCGTTTGATCAAAAAAACTTGCAAAGTACACTGGAACAGTATGAAGGCAAAGAAAAAATACAGATATCCCGGGAACCGGGAGCGGGTGTCGTAGTCGCTTCGGATGGCCTTTTGATGTCCGGCATTCTGCTTTTGCTGGTATTGACAGCGGCGCAGATTTTGTTTGTCGACGACAAAGTATATGGAAGAAAAAAATTGTTTTTGGCAACGCGCCACGGACGGGGGAAAGATTATCTGATCCGGGTATTGACGCTGGTTGAGATGACCGTTATCGGGTATGTGATTCTTGTGGGAACAAGAGTATTATATGCTGAGATTTGCTATGGAATCGGAGATAGGAATCGTTCGATACAAAGCGTATGGAAATATATAGACTGCATAAAGGAAATTTCTGTAAAACAGTTTTTGGAGCAGTATTATATACAACAGTTTTTGGTGATTTTGGCTGCCGTAATGGCGATAATCTGCTTTAGTCAATTTGTCACAAGAAGTTTGTGGCTGTATCTGGGTGGCAGCATATTTGCAGGGGCTGAACTGGCAGCATATCAGTTTGTGTCGGAAAATTCATGGCTGGCATTGCTGCGGAAGATTAATCTTTTTTCCTATCTGCAGATGGAGGATCGTCTCGGGACTTTTGAAAACTTAAATATTGCCGGAAATCCCGTGAATGAGGAAATCGTGAGATGGTTTGTTGTGGGACTTGTGATGGCTGTTTCTTTTCTGCTTGGCTGGTGGTATTATGGAAGGACACTTCGTCAGGGAAGAGGGTTGGCAGTGTTCCGGCATAAAAAACATGTATGGGGATGTCATGGTTCCTTATGGGGACATGAAGCCTATAAAGTTTTTGTGACAGAAAGAGTGATTTATCTTCTTGCTTTTCTTTTCGTGATAATGTCTGTTATAACACCGGTGTATCACGATGAATATCAGGATGAAGACAGTTTTTATTATTACTATTATATTCATAAATTTGAAGGAAAATTTACAGCAGAAAAAGAACTTCAAATAGAAAAGGAAAAAGACAATTTTGCCACATGGAAAGCACAGTTTACGGCGACAAACAGTGAATATGAAAGAAATAAAATAGAAAAAAATCTGCGTCGTGAAGAAGGGTTTCAACGTTTTCTGAAAAAATGTGATTATGTAAAAGCACATACGGGAGCTGAGTTGGTGGATGATCGTGCATTTGAGATTTTGGAAGGAAAGACAAATCCCTGGGATAAAGCAGTACACTGGGGAATAGGAATTCTTGCTATCGTATTCTGTCTTATAGGATTGTGGAATGCAGACACACGCTATGGGTGTGATATCTTTGTCATGCCGACGGTTTCCGGGTGTGGAAGATTGCAGAGAATACGAACTTGTTATGCTGTACTCATCACGGTTTTGATTGCGGTTATCCTATATGCGATTCAGTTTTTCCGTGTGATTACTTCCTATACGGAATTACACTGGACGGCACTTGCCGTAAGCTTGGAACCCTTGTATGCCTTTGGCAGCGGAGTAAGCATAAAAGGCTATTTTGCCTTATTGTATGCGCTGAGGTTTATAGGCTTGCTGGTCTGTGGAATAGGAATCTGTTTGTATAGCGGAAGGAAATATTATCGAATGAAACAATGATCGGAGGAATTAAGTTTGAAAAAAAGAAATTTTAGACAACCAAGAAACAAAGGACATAGCAAATAAACCACCTAAACAGCTGGTTTAAAAAGTAAATATAGACGCAACACCTAATCAGGTAACAGGACCCACATCATCCTTGATAATGTAGCCTCGTTGTTTGATCAGATTAAGTGCCTGTGAAATGGTCAGAACTTTTTCTTTATTCACAGGACGTGATTCAAGAAAACCTTCCGGTGTATAAGGCTTTAAATCTGTAAGTATGTGCCAGATAGCGGTCAGGATCATACGACAGATGGCAATGATAGCTTTCTTGTGACCACGGCGT
>OIXG01001625.1_pt1 | contig 20578 bp, 30 predicted proteins | sample 1587731 | NCBI WGS metagenome assembly OIXG01 (sample SAMEA3888908, study PRJEB22519) | human gut metagenome | biome: human gut; feature: human-associated habitat; material: faeces | place: Denmark | collected 2010
ATACTCTGATGTCTTAATTACTCAAATTTAGAATAACTAAAGTTAATATACAATGGGAGAAATTCAAACGGCGTCCTCCGAAATCCTGCTTTACGCTCATGGAGGACAGAATCGACGAATAATAATCAACGCAACAGATATGGAAGAGAAAGATATTAAGACGGTCAAGACCACGCGGGGCGAACTCCGATACTATCGGGATTGGGGTAATTACGACGGGGGTGTTGTAATGCTGAACGCTCAAACTATCGACCGCTACAAGGCGATCAAGAATGAGCATCCCGACGCGGATAAATGTGGGGTTTTCTTCGCTTTTAGCCGAGAACAGTTCGCCGAGGGATACAAGCGTTTGGTAGAACTCGGACACATCAAAGACGGCGATAAAATATGCCAAGATAAGGACACGGGAGCTTTCGGTACAAAGGACGGACTTGCGGCATTCTTCAAGTTCTACGATGATAGCCGGGCGGCTATCCCGAAAGAATGCGATCCGCAGGAGGTTTATTTCTACGAATACAATAACCACGAGTGCATGATCGCATGGGATGGTGATAAAGAAGCCTATGACCTTATCGTTGGGTATTGGGGCGAAGAGGTGGCAAAAACGATTGAACGATTATAAATTAAAATTCAACGCATTATGGAAACGACATTGAACAACAAATTTTTCGACTTCGAGAAAGCAAAGGTGCAGACCCTCTCCCTCGATCAACTGGCGCGAACCCACAAGGAGAACGACATCTACGGCAAGCCGCTACGGGGCATTTACCACTATGATTTGCTGAATCAGATTATCGGCATGTGCAACGCGCAGAATTATGATGTCGAGGTTTACGACCTCTTTGCAGCACAGAATAAAGACCGCAATACTCCGGGTGTCGTCCTCTTACCGCAGGTAGAGGCCCAATACGGAGAGCGGGCCGTCGAAGCGCATATCCTCCGTCGGGTATTCGCCAACATTCGCATCACGAATTTCGATGATGCAGATCATACGACCAATCTTGCCGTCGCATTTCATCAGAAAGGAATACAGGTCGGATTCGGCAATATGGTGATGATCTGCCACAACCAATGTATGCTCTGCGCGGATCAATATATCTCGACCTATTCGGAGAAAGGATCGGGTCGGGGCAATGGTGTAACGATTCCCGAAATCCTCGACATCGTGAAGTCATGGATCGTCGATGCCCGCCGAATCGTCGTTACCGAGCGGGAGAAGATCGAGAGGATGAAGCAAATCCCTATCGACGCGCAGCAGATGTTTACGTTGATCGGGATGCTGACCGCCCTCCGCGTTAAATGCGATACTCATATCGCAGAAATCAGGGAGAATCGCACCTATCCGCTCAATCAGTCGCAAATCTCGCGGCTTACCGAGGATATGATGTATCGCTACTATCAGAACGGCAAGGTCACGGTATGGGATTTATACAACGGCGCAACGGAATTGTATAAAGCCGATACGATGGATATTCCGGCCCTTTTGCCGCAGAACAGGGCGATGGTCGGATTCTTGTCGGAGCAATTCGGAATTTAACCATGTATCTCGATGCAACGTGCGAGGGTCTCCCGTCTTCAAAATGGGAGGCCCTTATGAAAGGCGCAAGGAGGGTCAGTTATAGGAGGCTGGTGTCGCGCGTCAAAAGCGAAATTCCGGAGTTGTACCGCGCGTTGGCCTTGAACCTATACAATCCGTGGGCGGATCAATGCAGGCAGACCGCTACGCATTTTATCCTCGTGCATTCGGCGATAGAGTATTTTATCCACAAATAGGGTGCAACGATGTTTGATGCGGGTATTGTCCTGAATATCGGTCTTATATATCGACGGGGTGCAATGGGTACAGCAACGACCCCTGCAACGACCCCTGCACAGAAGATAAGAATATATAGATATATTAAAAAGATAGAGGGGAAGTTTTTTCGATGCAAAATTATAGGATCAACCATCGGGCAAGACCCTCGTAAATTCATCCTTTGAAAAAGAAAAAAGTTCCGCGAAAAAAGAAAAATGAAAATGCCGCCAATTTTCGAATATCTGCGGTCGGGTCGGCAGATTGGTCAATTCTTGCGCGAAAGCGTGGCAGAACGCCGGAAAAGCGGTAAATTTGCACAAGTATTGGATTATGGAAGCAAAGAAGATAGTGCATTTGCAGTTCAAGGAGCCGTACAACGGCGAAACCGACTTCTACTTCGGTTCCCTGAAAGCGATCTACGATACCGTTCCTATCGGGGCGGTCGGCATCACATACAAGTCCCTCACGAATGCGACGAGGGGCAGAAGCGAATACGAGAACAAGAAAGTCCTCATCCGCATCGGGCAAATCCAGCGCAAGACGAGAGGACGGTCATTAAAATCGGAGTGCGATGGATAAGGTATATCGGCTGACCTATGTTGCGGATTCATACGATCTCATTACGCATCTGTATTTTGTCGATAGGGCGAAAGCGGAGGCTATGTATCGTGAAAAGCTGGAAAAAGTTTCATTTTATCGGTATGGCTATATCTACCTACACTCGATGAAAGAGGATGCCGACGGGGTGCTGGATATAGACGAAGTGATAGATTCTAAAAATTTTTGATATGATAGGTGCGATAATTGGCGACATAGTAGGCTCTCGATTCGAGTTCAATAATGCGAAAGGCGGAAACTTTGCATTATTCACCAAACAATGCGATTTTACCGACGACACGATCTGCACGGTGGCGGTAGCCGATGCGATACTCAAAGGGGAGGACTACAAATCGAGTATTTTGCGTTGGTGTAGAAAATATCCTAATCCGATGGGGGCATACGGCGGTTCTTTTGCTCGTTGGATTACTTCTCCCGACCCCCAGCCGTATAACAGCTTCGGCAATGGCGCAGCGATGCGTGTAAGCCCTGTTGCGTGGGCTTTTCGCTCGGAGCGGGATGTTATTCGGCAGGCTATCGAAACCGCAAAAATTTCGCACGACCATACGGAGGGAATTATCGGAGCGATGGTAACGGCTCTTGTGATCTATTATCTAAAAAATCAATTTTGGGATAATACGATGGAGATATGCGGAAGCGTGATGTGTCAGTATTACGGCGAGGATTGGGAAAGCCATCTCCCGCCTTGCGGCAAATTCGACGAGACCTGTCAGGGATGCGTCCCGCTGGCCTTTCATATCGTCAAAGAGAGCCGATCTTTCGAGGATGCAATCCGCAAGGCCATTCTCTACGGCGGCGACAGCGATACGCTCGGAGCTATTGTCGGCTCACTTGCCGAGGCTTATTTCGTGGTTGATCCTGCAATGATTCAGACCGCGATGGGCTATTTGCCGGAAGATATGCAGAACGTCATTCGGAAATTTAATGCAATCTACCGATGAAAGAATCTGATTTATTGCAATATTGCCGCTATTATAAAGGCGAGCGGAAGAACCCATACGAGGGCAAGGAACAAAACAAGGCAATGCTTTGGATGTACGAGCGGGCATGGATTCACGATACTATGGCGGTCATCGCAAGAGGCGATGCGAATGTCTCTGAAAGTCGAAATCTCGATGAATATGTCGCGGTCGGGTTATCGGATTTTGAGAATGCCGATGGAGTGCCGATTACTTTGAAATCGCTCCTTTTCAATCGGTATGCACAAGGCAATATGTCCTCGTTGGCAGATTGCGTCGAACCGTTCAAGAAATTTTATAAGCAGTATTACGGTTAAGGGAGCGCAATAAACGCTCCCTTTATCATTGCAACTGTCCGATCATCTGCAAATAGATCGTCTTTCCTTGTTTTTTGAGGACTTTGAATTGACAGCCTCGTTGCCCGATCCATTCCATTTCGGAGTTGATCTTTTCGACAGATTTTCCGTCCCATATCACGCCATCGTCATAATCGAATTTGTGATAATCCGTGTAGTGGGAAAAAGGCTCCGCATATACGCCTTTGGCCCCTTTGGGGACTACGATAACCAAGTTGTACGATTCGGAGAAACCTTTATGCCGATGCACGGCGGTAGATAGGAATCCTTTATCGACAAAAACATCGCCTTTTTTCAGGTTTCCGAGGTCGTATCCGAGAGAATCAATCGTGAAATTGCTTACGCCTCGTCTTACGACCGTATTTTGAGGCATGGCGAATTTTTCAATCGCTCTCGTCAATATCGGCAGATCGTGCTCGAACTCTTCGCGGGCACGCGCTCCATAATACGATATACCGCGCAGAGGTTCATTTAGGTAGCTGTAAGTCTGCGTATATTTCGTCAATATGATCCGCTCCTCCTTTGTCAGCGTCGCCCAAATCCGTTCCGTGTATTGACGCAGCCGGTTATCTGCATCATCGACCATTTCTGATTCGTACAAGGCGAGAAGCCTATCTATTTCCTCCTTGCTGATACTCGGCAGGGTAGAGGCTTTCATCGTTGCGCCTTTCTTCGCATCGCGCCGAGCCTGTTCCGCCAATCGTTTTTGATATTCTGCGACGGCGAGTGAGGTTTTGGACTTGATAATCGACAATTCGGCATTGCTATTGACTGCCTGCTCTGCATCGGAGAGGAGTTTTGCAACATTGAGGCTCTTCGGATGTTCTGCCGACCATTGTTTAACGGCGTCGAGTTCTTCGGTTACCTGCTTGATCGCTATCTTGTAATTGACTGCATCCAATTTTTTGATGTACGCCTCCTGCGATACCTTCCATGTCGCATACTTCTGTTGAACACCTTTCATATTGCCGCCGAGGAAGTCATAAGCCTCGAAATGCAGCTTTTTCGCCTGCTGTTCGAGGGATAGACCCGACCAACCCTCGATCTTCGATTTGACGGCATCATATACCCCTTGCAGTTCTGCCATCGTGAATTGCTGATGCCACGAGTGAACATTGGGGATAATGTCGGCGAGAGCCTGCTCCGCTTTCTTGGCGGCGAGGATGGCCTGCGCGACTTTCTTGGTCTCGGTCTGCATGGCCGACAGATCGCCTGCGTCGATGTACTTTTGCAGGGTGGAGTAATCGACCTCGCCATAATCCCCGGCGACTTTGGCGATGTTGTTCGCCGCCGTCTTGATTTGCTGGTGCTTCTTCTGCCGTTCGGCCCACGCATTACGGATTGCCGCCTCCTGTTCGGGCGTTCGGGCCTCATGGCGTAATGCCGCCTTTTCTGCGATTGTAAGCTCTTTCGGTTTCGGATTGAGTATCTCATCAATCGCCGCAGAGTTATTGCGAATAAAGTAGGGTTCCGTGCCTCTACTGCGGGATGCAAGGATATTCTCCTTGTTGTCTCGCACCCAATGCTTGAAATTTGCCGGATATTCGGTGATCTGCTTGCCTCGCGGGGTGTATTTCTCGCCTTTGAGGAATGCCGCCGTAACTTTCGCCATCTCCTCCTCGTCCATCAAAATAGGCGTTGCAAAGCAGAAACATTGGGCATGCCATCCGTCGAATACGAAATCCTTTGGGTAGTCGCCTTGAAGTTTATCGCAAATATCCGGTCGGGGGTGGTTCTTTGATAGCTGGATGCGCTGGCCGAGAACGAAATCCATCTGCTGCCACCGCTCATTGTCGGCACGGCGGTAGGCGATGTTCGTCTCCGACCTTGCAACGCGCATGGCATTCTTGGCCGAGGATTTGTAAACGCCCGATCCGGTTTTGTAGTCGCTACGGTCGTAGTCGATCCATCGGTATTTGCCCGTTTTCTCGTCCTTGATGCGCTTTTTCCACTTCCGCCCGTAGATAGGCTTGCCCTGCTCGTCTTCGCCTTTCTTGAAGCGGAAACGGCGGAACATCAGGTCGGGGTCGTTCAGGTATTGCCGGACTTTGCGGGATATGGATTGCGCCGAATCTCCCTCGCCGATGGCGACGGTCATGGCGATCTCCATTTCATCGCGGAGCTGCTGAACCGACTGCCATATCCGTTTTGAGAGATTGAGGCCGTTCTCCGTTCTGTTGGTGAAAGCATTCATCGCCGCCATATTGCGGTTGTTCCATGCGCTGAACTCCGGACTGGATAATACCTCTTTCCCAAAACATGAGGAAATGAGTTTATCGCATGCGTCGTTGGCCTTTTCCCATTCGAGCGTGATCCCCTTTTTGATAGCTGTCGTAGTCGTCGAATGCAGTTGCCGGAGCAATGCCTCGACTTTCTTTTGGATTCGCATATTATCCCCGTCGAAAGAGTACATGACCCCCTCGTCCAGCGTCGGCACGGATTTATTGAGAGCGAGGATTTCATTCACCGTTGCGGCGAATAGCCGCCTCACTTTCTCGGCGTAAGCCTCTGTGCGCTGAATGCGCTTGATGGTTTCCGCTTTCGGGTCGGGAGAATATGCTTTTTTTGCCATCTGCTACCTACTTCTTCTGTTGCTGCTTTTTCTTCGGGCCATCTTCATCTCCGTTTTCATCATCGTCGGGGTTGTCGCCGTCCGATGCGGATTGCGGGCCTGCACCCTCGATGTCACCGAATATCTGTTGCTGCTTTTGCGCCCGCTCCTCCTCTTCGGCTTTCAGACGCTCCATTTCGAGCTTCTTATCCTTGACGAGAGGGTTCAGCTCAACGCCGGTTTCTGTCGCCATGATGCCGCCGTCGAGGCTCTTGATGATATTTTCGAGGGCTTCCGCGATGTCGTCCCCGAACGGCTCTTGGAACTCATGCCCGATTTTCAGGTTGTCGCACTCGGCTTTCAGCTGCACATCGAGGACGTTGCCGATGATCGCCGTGATGAGCGAAGATGTGCGGGATAACAGCTCGTCGTGGGTTTCCTTGTGCTTGGCTGCCTTGATGTCGGCGAGCAGCATCACCGTCCGCAGGGCCTTTCCCGATAGATTGCTCAACGATTTTAGCGTGTCGAGCGAAATATTCGGGGTGAACGACTTGGAAAGGATATGATTCTGCAACCATTCGATCTCCTGTTTCTTGCTTTCCGGCGCACTATCCCATGTCAGGTACTTCGCCGCCTTATCCACGCCCTCGGAATCGTTCGTCACGAGCAGTTTCGCCGCCTCTTTCTTCTCCGGCAGGTTCTTGATAAGGTCGGCGGCCATGATGGCGATAGGATCGGCGAAATAGTCGTTTGTATCGGCGGTGCGTGAGCCGATCAGCTCCTCACGATGGATAAGCGTTTCGACGCCGTTCCATTCCTTGTCCTGCTGGAAGAGGATGAGCGGAATCTTGCCGATGAAATTCACCTCCTCGACAACCTCCCATCCGATGCTCTTCCGCGTGCAGCGGTATATGATATTCGGGGTATAGATGTCGAAGTGATAGACGAGGCTGTTTTCCTGTTCCCGCACATAGTAGCCCCAAGCTATGGAGATCAGGTTTTCGTATTGATCCCATCGCGTGTAAATCTCATCGCCCTTGCTCTTGGCAAGCACTCGAATCTGAACGTCCGGCGCATCGTTCGCATCGCGGAAAACACGGAACAGCATCGCGCTTTCGGTCTCCGATCCGGCGATGCGTTTGCATTGGCGGAGTTTGCTGTTGAAGTGAGTGTGCTCGATGACATCCTGAAATTTTTGGAACGCCCGGTCTGTTCCTGTGGATTGCTGCGTCCATTTCACCGGACGGCCATAGAGGAATACAAGGGCGATTTCATTGATGTAAACCTGATAGGGGATCGGCAGCTTCCATACCGGCTCGAACCGGATGAAATTCCCCTTTTTGTCGGTGATGATCTTGTCCTCCCGCTTCATGATTTCATGGGAGGTTACTTCATACTCTTTGAGCGCGGCAATCGCCATATCCATACGGTTGCCCATGCGCTCCTTGACCGCCGAAATATCTTTGGCGGCCAACAGCTTCTCAAACTCCTGATTTCGTCCTACAAGAGCATTGAGATAATTGCGAAACAAATCAAATAGCATCATATCCTTAAATTTTTGGTTTACATCCCTAAACTCGACTTGCTCAATATGTCGTAATCTATATCATCATCCTCGTCATACAGGTCGTTGATCGCATATCCGAGAATATCGACGAACTCGTCGTGCGGCTGGCTCGGAAATCCGCATACTTCATCGAGAAAATCGTCGTTCCATGATCCCTCGACGATGAACACCCGCCCGCACTCCACACGCGGCGAAACGGCCCGCAATCGTACCTCCTTGTCATCGGTCGGCGTGGGTGTCCGCTTGACATTGAGGGTCGAAATTTCTTGAAGCATCTGTACCACGCTCTCGCCGTTGGCTTTCGGCTCGACATGGAGCTTGCTCTCGGAATTGCCGTCATGCGCCGCGATGTATTGAGGCAGAAACCGCAATAGGTCGGGCATCTCCTTATACACTTTCTGCGCGTCGATCAGATAGATGTAATTCCTGATACGGCAGGCTGCCAGTACGCCGCTGGGGTCGTTATCTTGGCCCTTTTTCTTCTTGTTATAGGCCGTATCGAGGTAGAAGTGTATCGGCTCGTTGAACCGCAGCGACCGGAACTCTGCCAGCGAGATCGTGCGGAACCAATCCCTTTTCACGATATTGCCGCCCTCGATGGTCGGGTGCTGCTGATACAGGGCATTGAACTCGCGCGGGGCACGGGCTTTCTGCTTCTGCAACTTCTCGATGGAGTGGCGCGACGGCCACAATGCGTCGCCGATATGCCGTTCGCTCAATCCGCTGTCGTATTCCTGTTCGCAGATCGCGGGGATGGCGAGTACCGTCCACTCCTGCGGCTCGGCTTTGAGGATGCGTCCGGCGAGGTCGTCCTCATGCCAACGCGTCATGATGAAGAGCTGCCGCGAATTGTTGTGCAGACGGGTCGAAAGGACGGTGTTATACCAATCCCACACCCTCTGTCGGTAAGTGATGGAATTTGCCTCGTTCGCATCTTTCACCGGGTCGTCGATGATCGCAATATCGACGGGTGTACCTGTCAAAGAACCTCCTACGCCGACCGCCTTGTAAAATCCTCGATGTCCTACCATCTCGAAGAGATCGACATTCCTCAAATAACCCCGCGAATCCGTGCGGATATTCGAGCCGTTGAGATAGGTTTCGGGGAATATCGCCTGATACTCCTTGCTGTCTATCGTTCGCTGAATCGAGCGCGAAAACTGCTGCGCGAGGTCGGAGGAGTAGGAGCATCCGACGATTTTCAGGTCGGGGTTTTGTCCGAGTGCCCATGCGGGGAAATTGCGGGAGATGATTTCCGACTTTCCGTGCTGCGGGGGCATGAAAACCATCAGGTTTTTGATCTTGCCCTCCAACAGCATTTGGCAATGATCCGCGATGAGCTTATGGAACCACTCTAACTCGTATTTCGGATTACTATAACCGAGGAAACGCGAAAAGGAGGTCGGAGCTTCGAGTTTCAATTTCTCGCGCTTCAACCTCATCAACTGTTCGCGTACCTCGATTGTAGATGATCTCATTATTTATCCGCCTTATCCTCAAACTTTTCAAGTCGTGCGATTTCTGCATTGATTTCATCGAGTGTCATAGGTTTTTCGTCGTCCTTTTTGAGCGTTATATCGTTGCGCAGCCTGTTCTGATAGTGTTCGGGGTCGAGATTCGTCAGGAGGAAAATCGCGGCCCCGATGTTCGGCTGCACATGGATTTTCTTCCTCTTCATCTTGAACGGGGTCGGCTGTCCGTCCGCTCCGACGCGGAACTCCTGCTCGGTTTCCTCATGCTCATACCCTTTGGCGGCTTTGGATAGCGAGATGGCGAGATCATGGGTAAGATTCTGCTTGAAAACCTCCTTTGCCCGTTCGATGGCCTCTTTGAACTGCGGTTTGCCTTTCATCCACAGGCGATAGGTCTTTTCGTCGATCCCCATCTCGCGGACAAACTCTTTCAGCTTCGCCCCGCCGTAGTCGATCAGGCCATGAGCGGCTACCCATGCCTCGCACTCCTCGATTTTGGCCGCATTGTATTTAGCCATTGCTATTCAGGTCTATGAGTTTGTAAAATTCCTTGCGTAGATCGGAGTTCAAGTTGAAGACGCCCGTAAAATGCGCTACGGACATCTTGCCGTCGTTCCGCACTCCTCGCATTGTCTTGCACAGATGTTGCCCTTTCATCACGATAGCGAAGCCGAGAGCCTCGTTGTTCAGGGCCTCGGAAAGCATCTGCACGATGTCCCGCGCCAGCCGCTCCTGCAACTGCAAGCGGGCGGCGCAGTAGCCTACCACGCGGGCGACTTTGCTGATGCCGAGGATGCGCCCTTTCGGGCTGGGAATGTAGGCGAAGTAATACCGGCCGAAGAACGGCAGGATATGATGCTCGCACATCGAATAGTAGTCGCCGCAGTCGAACACAATATCCGACAGGCCCTCCTCATTGGCGAATGTGGTGATCTTCGGCTTCTGCGCCGGATCGTAGCCTCGGAATATCTCTTTCCACATCCGCATAATGCGGTCGGGAGTACCGATCAGGCCCTCGCGGTCGGGGTCTTCGCCGATGGCGCGGATGAGCGTTTTCAGCGCACCGATAATATCTTCTGCGTTTGGAGTGATAGCTTCCATTTCGGGTGTGATTTGATGTAGTTGATGGTTGCAGCGATGTTCTCCGAGTTTCGCGCCTCGTCCTTGAAATCGCAGGGCTGCAAGTAGTATTCTTTGGCCTCGATGCCGTCGTATGCCGTCATATCCTGACCTTGATATACGACTTTCAGCTCGTCGATGCGTTGGAGCCGCAGCTCGGCATGAGGGCAAAAGTCGAATTTCGGCGAGCAGGTGATCCAATCGACGGGGAGATAGCATTTGATCGGGATCGTGCCGTTGGTTTCCACCTGTACGAACTTGCCCGCTCCGTTGCGTAGTCGATGGATCAGCGATTGCGTGATCTGCAACATCGGTTCTCCTCCTGTAATCACGACGTGCGAGGCCGGAAAATCGGCGATTTGCCGCATGATCTCCTCTTCGGTGAGGTCTTGGTAGGGCAGGTGCTCCGTATCGCAGAAATCGCAGCGGAGATTGCATCCTGCAAGGCGAATGAAGATTGCCGGAGTGCCGGTATAGCGGCCCTCGCCTTGAATCGAGTAGAAAATTTCGTTTACTCTCATAATGCGCCCTCCTCGTCTTTGTTGGTGTCCGCGACATAGATTGCGACGTTGCCCTCGCTTTCCTGCACCGTCGCCTTGTAGCATTCGGGGATTTGCTCGACGATCCATCGGGCGATGTTCTCGGCGGTCGGGTTGAACGGCAGCAATTTGTTGAAATTGCCGTGATCGAGGTAGCCGTGAATCTTGTCCTTGATGTGTTTGAAATCGCAGACCATTCCGTCCTTGTTGAGTTTTCGCGCCTTGCAGAACACCGTTACGACCCAATTATGGCCGTGTAACTGCTGGCATTGGCTTTTGTAGGAGAGGGTCAGCCGATGGCTTCCCGCGATCTCCATTCGTTTGGAAACGTAATACATTGCTATTTGTCTTTATATTTGTGAGTTAAGAGGTAGAAAAACGGCGTGTCGCATAGAGCTAACCCCGCTTTGAGCAGGTATTGCCCGATGACCATGCCGAGGACGAGCATCATGCCGCCCTCCTGCATGAACCATCCGAGACCGATGCCGAATGCGATTGAGATATAAATCGCCGTGTCGATGATCTGCGAGGTCAGGGTCGATGCGTTGTTCCATATCCACCGCCGTTTGGGATTGCCGCAGAACCGTCCTCGTATCTTGTGGAATATCCATACGTCCCAACTTTGGGAACAGAGGTAGGCGACCAGCGATCCGAATACGAATATCGGCGTCTGACCGAGCAGCATCCGATAGGCCCGTTGCATCTCCTCGTCGTAGGCGGGGAGATACATCGTCAGGATAATCAGGACGAGGGCGATAAGCTGGGCGGCAAAACCCCTGATGACGGCTTTGTTCGCCTCTTTCTTGCCCCATATCTCCCCGATGACATCCGTACAGAGGAATGTCAGGGCGTAGGTCAGAGCTGCGCCCGGAATGAGAATCGGAACCCCGCCGATATGGATGCCGGTATCGAGAACCTTGCTCGTAACGACGTTCGCCACGATCAGGCACACGACAAACACGACATTCAGCGTGATGAGATTGGCGTCATTCCGTTTCATACTCCGTCGTATCTTCGATTCCGGCATCTCGGAGGGCTTCCTTGCGCTCGACGCATGTCCCGCACTTGCCGCAATGCTTTTCGCCGCCCTTGTAGCAGGAGTAGGTCGTGGAGTAGTCGAGACCGAGCCGTTTGCCGATGCGGGCGATGTCGGATTTGCTGATGCCTGTATAGGGCGCGTCGATCTGTACCCCGATGTAGGTGCCGTGCCGCATGGCCTCCGACATGGAATGCACGAATCCCGCGCGGCAATCGGGATAGATCGCATGGTCGCCGCCGTGATTGGCGATGAGTACCTTGCTCAACTTCCGGCTTTCGGCAAGTCCGCAGGCCACAGAAAGCATGATGCCATTGCGGAACGGCACGACGGTCGATTTCATGTTTTCGGCCTCGTAGTGTCCCTCCGGCACGGCGTCCGCGCCCTCCAAAAGCGAGGATTTGAAATACTGACCGATGAATGCGAGCGGGATGATGATGTGTTCGATGCCGAGCTGCTGGCAATGCCGCGCGGCGCACTCGGCCTCGCGCTTGTTGTGGTTGCTCCCATAGTCGAACGTTACGGCCAATGCGATTTCCTCGGCCTTTTCATGCAGGAGGGTGATGCTATCCATGCCTCCCGATACGATGATGACAGAATCTTTCATATCCTTGTTGCTTTTTAAGTAAGAATCGGAATTACAGGAATTTTTCGGCGTATCGGCTGAACTTGACCCACTCGTTGAAGTTGTTTACCGCGCCCTCTCTCGATTTGAGCCTGCATCCCTCTTTGCTCATCTGCTCCATCAATCCGGTGCGCGGGTTGAACTTGCAGATGTAGCCGCCGCGATTGCCGTAGAGCCATGCGGTGCTATCGACCGAATCGAACCGATACTTTTGCAGGTTGGCGACGGTGGTGTATCCCAGCCCGTGAATCTTCGCCTTGTGCTTGTGGGCGGTGTTGATGAACCACGGAAACGCCGTCTCATAGACTTTGCGGGGAATTTCTTTCGTTACGATGCCTCCGATGGCGACATAGGGGTATTCCTCGCACATCTTGACGAAATACTCCTTGCCTCGGTTCTTGTGCCATACGGGGATGGGCTTCTTGCCCGTCATCCTTTCGAGCTTGTGCCGCAACCGCTCGACCTCCGCCAGCCCGACGACGCTGTCAATATCCAACTCGAAAAAGAGTTTTACGTCGAAGCGGTTGATGAAGTCGGCATACTCCGATACATAGGCATCCCAATCACAGCCGCCCTTGTGGGAACCGGCCATGAACGTATAAGCCCCGCTATCGAGCAGGAATGACCCGAAATGCCTGACGAGAGGCATGAAATCCTCGTTCTTCCGCAGGTAGTAGTAGCTTTCGAGGACATTGATACCTGATAGGGTGCTATCCCCGTCCCCGACGAAGAAGTCCGCTCCGTAGATGGATTCCCGCATTATTTTGTCCTTGTCGCCCGCGAGAAAGCTGTTCATCGCTTCGATGACTTCTTTGCGGCTGTTGGGCGATGCACAGTAAACTTTCATAACCTTTTGCCAAAATTCGCGGAGGTTGCCTGAAATTCCTCCGGCAAGAAATATCCTCATAGCATCCTTGTTAATCTCTTTAAGAGGTATTCTATTCAAATACTCTGAAATACAGGTCGTTAAATACCCCCCCCCGAATTTTCCGAGACGTTCGCCGATCCAGCTCTCATACAAGCGGATCAGGATTATGCCCGGATAGGGATTGTTGCCTGCGAGATGGATTTTCATCACTTGATCTTGATGCCCTCGAACTCGCCCATGAGCGTTGCCTCGATACGGGATTTGATCTCCTCCTTTTGGTCGGCATACTCATCGGGAATCGAGACGGTGATCTTCTCGCCCTTGTCTTTCTCGGCCTCCTTGTCAAGCTTGTCGAAAAAGCTATCTACGTCGATCTCGCTTTCATTCATCGGCAGATCGAGGCCCCATGCGGCCAAAGCATCGGCGTCCCATTCGTTCGCCAGCATCGACCACTCCCACCGACCGAAGCCGGAGTTATCGAGAATCGTGTAGGCTTTCAGCTTTTCAATGGAGGTTTCTTTCGGGATGATGACGCACGGGGCATCCTTGTAGCCGAGGTCGAGCATGGCTCGATAGCGCATATTGCCGCCGATGATGATATACTTGCCGTTGTCGAGCGGATATACCAGCAGCATACGGTATTTCATCAGTTCGGGGTATGCCTGAATATCCTTTTTCAGAAGGTCGAGCTTCGTCTCCAATATCTCGCGGGGATTCGCGGGGAGGCCGTCGAGCTGACCCTCGTTCAGCTCCAACCGATCCAATTCCAGCGAGACGAAGTCGGCGTCGATGGCTTTCAGAGGCTTGTTCTCTTTACTCATAACTGTTCATTTTTAAGATAGATACCACAAAGGTATAAAAATAGTACCTAATAGGTAGCTATTAAGGCAAAAAAATAAAGTTTACTTCAAATAAGCGTCGATTTCGGCCATGAACTCGTCAAAAGAGCGGCAGATGACATACTTGTATCCGGCCCATTCCGCCCGCTCCTGCCATGCCTTTTGCGATGGTTGCTGTCGGCCCGTCGGGGTCTTCATCTCAATACATAAGCCGTGAAACCGCTTTGCCGGGAACAGGAGCAGGAGGTCGGCGACGCCTTTCATCGTTCCCTCCGCTTTCATGATCGCCGCCTCGGATCGAAGCCGTGCGCCTCCGTTCGGTACGGCGAAGAGAAGCATAGCGAGCTGCGGGTATTTCATTCGGAACCAACGGACGCAGGTCTGCTGGATGATGCTTTCCTGATGCCTCATATCAATACCGAAAATCTGTGAAATGGATGATGACGCCGTGAAAAACTTTATCCCCTTTCGGGTGTCGGCCGAAGAACCACTCTTTGAAGTCGGTTGTATTCAGTCCGTCGTTTTTGGCGATTTCATAGCAGTCCGCGTCGATCCATTCTCGACCGTCGATGCGGGCGGTGATCGTATCGTTTTCGCTATGATAATGCAGCTCTATCCGCTGGATGCCGATAGGCTGGTCGAGGTGGGCAATTTCTACCTGCGGCGAGTTGTACGGGCGCCCCGACCATTGGCGGATCGAGAGGCAATAGCCGCCCCGCTGCATCTTTTCCGCGATGGCGGCCCATTGATAGTAGTTGCCTCGGATGGTATGCAACTTACAGCCCGATGCGAGCTTTTCCTTGAAGCCGGTCGGCTGACCTTTCTGGCTATGCGTCGTCGGGAACACCCGCGACAAGGTGATGACGATTTTCTTCTTTTTCATTTCTGCGTTCTGATATTCTTCGTCCGTCATCGGCAGGAAACACGGACAGGTTTTTGTTTCGAGGTCATAACATGCCCCCGTGAAAGGGGCGGGCGGCAATTTGCGCTGTTCCCATTCGCGGAAGAGATAGTACCTCCGGCATTGGTCGCTCAACAGACATAGGTAGCCGCTGCAATGAGCTATATCGTGATTGTAATTCATAGGCTTTGCTTTCCGCTAATTGTTTTGAATGTATTCGGCCAGTTCTCGACCAAGAGCGTGAAATCTGCAAAGACCGGATAATACCAGCCCTGCACTCATGCCGCTATGCCCTTGATTGATGAACATTTGCAACCCCTCTTTCATCCGATCTTCCTTGCTTTTACTCTCATCATTGAGAACGGCAATCAGGTCGAGCCAGCAATCGAGTTCCATCCCATGATACAGGTCTTGCAATCGGATAGGGACAATCTTATTCCAAAACTCCAAATGTTCCTGCGGGATGATGCCTCTTGCGCGTTCCCGATATTCCTCTGTCAATTTGGGAATACGGGCCTTAAATTCGGCCTCTTTCCTTTCGTAGTCTTCCCGTTCTTGGCGGAGATATTCATCAAATTCCTGCTTTGTTTTTCTCGTAATCTTGATATAAATATCATCGAGGCTATCAGTCGAGTATAGGGTGCGACCGTTGAACTCTCCGTAACACGGAGCGTTCTTTTGCAAGTCCTGATATGCCGCATCAAGCCCTTGTCCTGCACCAAATTCTATTCGTTTCATTTTAGGTATTTGTGATTTTTAATTCATTATGCTGTTTCGCGCAGAAATGCGGGTATTTTGCATTATCTGCCGTCGGCCTTAATGGTAATTGCGTCGCATTGGATTCGAGCGTATTCGCTGCCAAAATGGTCTCTTCGGATAACCTTTGCAGGGGCGGCGGGTTTCGATATAACCCCATCCGCATTGTGGGCGTTGATATACCCATGAGATCAGGGAATTTATGACCCGCTCCAAATCCATGAATACCTCTGCCAGCCCTACCATGATGCGCCCTCCTCAAATATGTTCCGTTGTTCGGGTTGCTTGGTCGCCGGAGTGCCGAGCGCGTCATGCACCCGCGCAATCTCGGCATCGACTTCCCGCTCGACCGCCTTACTCTGATTGAGCGCGGTTTTCGACCGAGTGCGGAAATACTCCTTTTGCAGCTTCCGCATGAGAGCTACTTTGTCGAAGAATTGCCGCGCGTTCATTTCTCGGCGATTTTATAGGCATCGACAATCGGGGTCTTGACGATGGAGGCGACCTCATAATCCGATACTGTACCTCTCATACCCTCGGCGAGGTTCTTGGCGGCTTGATTCAGGTCGGATGCCTGTACGAGGATATAGATCGCTTTCTTGCGCTCTGCGCCCGTATTTTCGTCGAGCGTGATGAGGTTGATCTTGGCCTTGTAGAAGTGATCGCCGTTCTCATCCCAAAAGATTTCCGAGATGTTGCTGCGCTTCACGGCCGATACCGAGAATGCTCCCGACGTATAGGGCATCATCTCGTTGGTGATGCGGGCCTCTGCCTCCGTGAATGAGAGGGCATCGACCAAATACGGCTCCGAGATGGCTTTCAGAGAACCGTTTTCTCTCGTCTTTTCATAACGAACTTTTGTTGTAAACCACATGATGATAGATGTTTTGGGTTAAAATTTAGGGGTATCTTTGGTGATGCGGCGCAAAGTGCGGATCGCATTGTCTATCGTTTGACCGATGACAAAGGGATGCGGCGGCCTCCCGTTCCCGCCGCGCCTCCATTTTTGGTAATGATGTAGTGCTCGTAGGGTTTCCACGTCCGACATATGATCCTCTTTGAATTTGCAGAGGTCGTCGCATCGGTATTGATTCAGAGTGATGATGCAATGTCCGTAGCCGTTTGCATCTTCATTCTTGAAAAAGGCGCATTCGCCGCATTTGCAGGGTCTCGTCATGTTTTATTCGTTTTGTGAGTTATTCATTATCTTCATCTTCGATCTCTCCCGTAGGCTCTCGGATGAATCCGATTTGCCGGATTTCGGGGCCGCTGACATCTTCAAAGATTGCGACGGCAATATCTCCGTCAGTTTTGCATCCAACCAGCCGACAGCCGGACGGGATGCAGACCTGAATCTCATAGGTACGTTTCATTCGATTTCTCGTTTTTTAAGAAACACATCCATATCGTTTTGCCGCCTTTGCCGGACGTATGTCCGAATAGGGGCTTTTGTCCGATGATCTCGATGATCCGCGCGGTGGGTATCTGCTGCTCATTCCATTTGAAGATGAGCGTTCCGGTCGGTTTGAGAACACGCATACATTCCTCGAATCCTTGCCGAATATCATCCTCCCATGAGGGGAGGAGGCGACCGTATTTTTTCGCCAGCCATGACGATTCGCCGAGGTTATTCAGATGCGGAGGATCGAACAGGACGAGATAGAACGAATTATCGGGAAACGGCATCTTGCGGAAGTCTCCGACGACATCAGGCCTGATCTCCAATCTGCGCCCATCGCAAAGGGTATGTTCCTCGCTGCGGCAGTCCATGAAGACCGTATCGGGGTTGTCTTTGTCGAACCAGCACATCCGACTGCCGCAGCAAGCATCCAAAATCTTTTTCATACGAATAGCGATTTTGAAATTCTTGGTAATACCTTTACTCTTGCCTCGGCACAGAAATCCTTTTTGATCTCGAATCCGTATGCTTTTCGGCCCATATTAGCAGCCGCGAGCAGGGTTGTTCCGCTTCCTGCGCACGGGTCGATGACTACATCCCCTTTGTCGGTGAATATCTCGATCAGGCGTTCCAGCAGGGGAACGGGTTTCTGCGTCGGGTGGATCTTCGGCGTATCTGTATCGCGTACCCAATCGAAGCAGTTGAATATCATCCTCCCGTCATTGTTGAATTTCGGCAGGCGGTCGCGGTAGAGAATCAATCCGTATTCGCAGTTGCCGACGACTTTCATGTTGGCTTTGAGTACCTGCGCGGAGAAATCCTTGCGGAATACGAGCGGGATGTAGCGTTTCAGTCCATATCGTTGTCCGAGTTCGATATAATAGTGCATCTGCTCGAAAGGACAGAAAAGGATCATACAGGCCGCACCTCCTTTCGATCTTCCCCCCCCCTCGGATTTCTCCTCTTTTATAGGCTTATCCTTGCGAAGCATCTGACTACAAAAGTGCATGAACTCCGCAGGCCGGAAATCCTTGTCGGTGTCGAAAAACTGCTTGCCTGCGAGTGCGCTCTCGCCGTTCTTATTGTCGCCATCAACATACCATGCCGGATTGCTGGCATAGGCATTCGCACCGAGGTTATACGGCACATCGGCGATGATAAGCTGCGCTTTGGGGATGCCGTATGCCTTGAAATTTTGAAAATGATCGTTGAATAATTCTATGTCTTTCATAGTGTATTTCCGTTAATTGGTAGCCATTGGTAGAGGCTCGGTTTGCGCTCTAAATCGCCGCGCCATTCGGCGGCATTATCGTAGTCGATGAGTTCGATGCACCCGTCCCGCTTGTCCCTGACAAGGCGCGGCAGATTGCGAAATATCTCATCTATGGCGTCATCGGTGGCAAATCCCCATTTCGGGTCGGCCTGAATGTCGCGCCATTGCGTCAGAGAAGAAAGCCGATATTTCAGGTCGGCAACTTCTTCGGCTTGCTTATCCAATGCCTGCTCGTATGCGGCAGCGGTCTGCGGGGCAATATCTTTCGCCTTGCCGACATTGCGCCAATAGCGACGAATCCAATTCCACATTGCATAGTAGAACTTATCCCGCATATCCCGCCGGAGCAAATCGGCCTGCGTGTCGTACTTGGCCTTGTGGAGGCATGGAGCGGACTTGATGCAGCGGAATGTGCCCGAATCGGTGATATACATCAGCCCTGCGAACTTCGGGCATTCAGCCTCGGAGATGATTCCCTCCGGACAGACATACCAAAAGTAGTTAGGCTTCTGCATCGGTTCCTTGCCGCACTCTATACCGTATTTGTCGTAGCTGTGGTATTTTGCGACCGTCATATCCTCTCCTCCCAGTAATCGCATTTTCTCCTGCTTGTGGGCTGCCTCATTCAGGAAATCCGAGTGGCTGATCTTGATCTCGCACTCGTACACGTATCCGGCTTTGGAGATTGCCAAATAATCGGATTCCCACGCATAGAAGATGAAGCCGACCATCTCGAATACAGGTTTCGTCAAGATCGGATGATTCTCGCACAACGCCCGCTGGATGCTCTCCTCGGTGTGTTTCGGTTTGGTCGGGGTTCCTCCCCGTGTCCCTCGCATTCCCATATCGTTACAAGATTTCGCGCCAGCCTATGACCTTGACGTTCATGTCCGGCATTGATTCATTATCGAAGTCGGTTCCGAATACAAGCCCTCCGTCTGTCATATATTCGATCCCCTCTCGTGATCCTAAATAGATCGTCTCGTTATCGAGTTGATCGACTACTTTGAGGAGAACGCATACGTTGTTTTTTGGCGGCTCCTTTTTCGGGTCGTGCCAACGGGTCAGCTCGACTTGCATCCACGCGGCTCCCTCCTCGAAATGTCTTTCGGCAAACGCTCGATCATTTCCCATGAAAGCATATCGAGCATAATATTCTATTGCTATATCTCTAATTGTTTTCATCGTCGGTCAGTTTTTGGATAAACTCGTCGGCTATCTTTTGGGGCATATTACCGTGGAAGATACCCGTCATCATGTCAAGAATGATCTTGTGTGCTTTCGTCTGCATCCGCTCCTCGGCCTCTTGCTCGGCGAGTTCGGCCGCGTGGGCCAGTGCCGTCCGGAGCTGCCATTTGGCATGATCGTTCATCTCTACGGTGAGATGAGCCATACAGCCGTCAATAAACTCTTTTTCCTTTTCGCTTTTCATGGTTCAAAATCCCTTTTGGGTTTCACGCCGTATCCACTGTTTTTTCTCTCGGTCATACTCGACCGTATAGAGATAGTCTTCGTCGCCGTGTACTCCTGCCGTCAGCTCATAATCGGGAAGTCTCTTTTCTTTCCAATCGGAGTAGTGCATAGCAAGAAATAACGATACGAATAGCCCGATCTCTGAACCACTCCATCGGCCGGAGCCGATAGAAATTGCCTTATCAATATCAGGCTCAATAATGCTTGGATAGCCGTCGCTATGACGATAAACATGTATTTCCTCACCGCTATCATCGCGGAAATTGATATTTGCTCTTGTACTCATAATTGTCTTGTTTTATCGAGTTTTTTGTGAAATCTCGAAATTTTAAGCCGCTATCCGCATCGGGCGCAGATCGCCCTCAATCAATCGAGCGCAAAGGGCCTCGCAGAGAACCCGCGCCATATTGACCTCGACCGCGTTACCGATGA
>OIXG01001626.1_pt1 | contig 20570 bp, 2 predicted proteins | sample 1587731 | NCBI WGS metagenome assembly OIXG01 (sample SAMEA3888908, study PRJEB22519) | human gut metagenome | biome: human gut; feature: human-associated habitat; material: faeces | place: Denmark | collected 2010
CGTAGCCGATCTCCAGATTGAAGTATTTCTTCAGGATCGCGCCGATGACATCGAGGCCGCCGGTGTTGCTGTTGTAGCGGTAGAGGAGCCCCATGCCAAGGCCAAGGATGACGCCGCCTGCGATGGCGGAGACGAGCGGCTCTTTCACGGAAGACATGGTAGCAAGCGGTGCGGTGAGGTCGATGAAGATGGAGCAGAGCACGGTGCCTATGATGGTGATCAGGGTATAGAATTTTCCCATGAACTTCAGGGCAAGAAGAAGGATCGGGATATTCAGGATGAGGTTTGCGATACCGATGGGAAAGCCCGTCAGGTAGTTCAGGATCATCGCGATGCCGGTGAGCCCGCCTGCGAGAAAGTGATGGGGGACATAGAAGGCATTGATGCCGACGGAGTAGAGAAATGTCCCGACCACGGTGATGGCCAGGATGAAAAACAACCGCTGCCAGAAAGTGGGGCTTCTGTAGTCAGCCCCCAACGGGGTGTTCATGAGAGGGTCCTTTCTTTGAAACATGGAAGCACCAAGGGTGCGGTGAGAATATTTACATCATATTATATCACGGAGAGCAAGGGAACATGAGGCATGGCGCATAGAGCAGAAACGCTGCGGAGCATCCATCGGGCGATGTCCGAATGTCTCTTAGCCACCAGTCCCCAGTCCCTCATCCCCTCAAAAAAATTTTTTTTCCTTCTGACCCTGTCACTTGTGACAGGGTCAGAAGGAAAAATCTCATGTATAATAGATACAAAATAGGGATCGTGTACCCTTTTTTAGAAAAAGCAGACGGTCTTCTGCGCATTGCCTTTTTTCCGATGGAGGATCTTGCCATGAAACGTACTATACAATCGCTATCTCTTAGTCTTTTGACAGCCCTTCTTTTTTCAGGCAGTGTGAGTGCTGCGCCGGCCCAGCTTGATCCGGCGGATCCGGCGGTGCAGAAGGTGACGGATCAGGCGTCGCGCATGAGCGAGACGAACCAGCAGGTGGCGTCGTATTATCAGAAGAGCCGCTACCGCACGCTGGATGCCGTGCATTCTTCGGAGGCGAAGGCCGAAGAGGGCGGGCTGGTCTTTGAAGTGAAGGAGATCCGTGTGACGCCGTCGAAATTTCTTTCCGCAGAGGAGATCCGGAGGGCCATCCATTTCAAAGGCGCAGGGCCTGCCACCGTGAAGGAGCTGACGGACATGGTGGCCCGCCTGAATGCGCTGTATCAGGAGAAGCATATCGTGACGGCGCAGGCCGTGCTGCCGCCGCAGAAGGTACAGGACGGCGTGGTCTACATCCGTCTCATTGAAGGGAAATTCGGAAAGACGGTCGTCACGGGAAATCAGCGGATCTCCGAGAAGTCGCTCCTCTCGCGCATCCATGGAAAGACGGGCGAGCTGGTGGACGTGGACCGGCTCGAGGATGAGCTCCGCGTATATAATTCGACGAATACCTATCAGGTGCAGGCAGAGCTGGTGCCGGGAGAGGAGGAAGGGACCTCCGACCTCCATCTGGCGCTCGGGGAGAAGGAGAATCCGCTGACATCCTTTATTTTCACGGACAATGCGGGCCAGAAAGAGAGCGGTCGCTATCGCATCGGTGCGTATACGGAGTACCGCGGGATCGGCGGGCATGATGCGAGCCTCGCGGTGAGCCCGGTGTGGACGGAAGGCATCTGGGGCGGCTCGGTGATGTACGATACGCCATGGGGGCATCACGGGACGCGGGCGCAGATTTCCTACAGCAGAAATCTGGTGGATATCATCGACGGCACCTTCAAGGATTATGACATGAAGGCCAATTCGAATGACGCGGCGATCTCCATCACGCACCCCGTGAATATCACGCCGCTTTCCCGTGTGGATGTCTTTCTGGAAGGCCATCGGAAATGGTCGGATACCACGTACTCCGGGATGGAGCTCTCGAATAGCGAAACGCGCACGGTGAAGGCCGGACTGTCAGCGCGGAGCTTCGATGAGAACGGGCTGTGGTTCTTCATGACCAGCGTCACCGGCTATGAGAGTGATGACCGCGTGAATGATAAGGATAACAACGGCTCTTACTATAGCGCCTACCTCATGCGCCGGCAGAATCTCAAAAATGACCAGTACATGCTCTACCGCCTCTACGGCCAGTACACCGCCTTTACCTCGCTGCCTTCGACGGAGCAGTTCACGCTGGGCGGTATGGGGAGCGTCCGCGGATACAAGGAAAGTATCCTTTCGGGCGATAAAGGCTGGTTCGCCGGTATGGAGTACGGCTTCCCCATCAGCAGTGACCATCAGACCTGGCGAGGCTTCGTCTTCCTCGATCACGGTGTCGCATATAACAATTTCAGCGTCAAAACAACGAAGGACTACTTAACGAGCGCAGGCTTCGGTCTGGAGTGCAGCAAGGGCGGCTGGTATGGCAAGGCCGTCCTCGGCATCCCGCTCAAGGATTCCGGAAATATCGGAGATGCATCGCCGAGAGTCCATTTCTATCTGCAGAGGAATGTGTGATTTTGAGGGACTGGGGACTAGTGACTGGTGACTAGGAGACGTCAGACTGTCAGACGTCAGATGTTAGACTGCCGCCTTCCCGTATCGTCATCCCGAGCGCAGCCCTCGATCTTTGTCATTCGCGTTCAGGCGGACGATGTTTGGAAAGCTCAATCGGGAAACCTTCGGGCATCGCCCTATTTATGCTTTGCGGCGCTTCCATATTTTTATGCGCCGCACCACCACTCCTCACTCCTAACTCCTCACTCCTAACTAGAGAGCACGAAGATTTCAAACGGAATCAAAGGGCAGCACGTCCTACGGGCTAACCCTGAACCTATCAACCTATTCCATGATCTTCTCACCCAAAGGAGGACCGTCTTATGAATAAAATATACAAAGTCGTATGGAATGCCACGCGCGGCTGCTATGTGGTCGCTTCGGAGCTGGTGAAGACGCATCAGGGGAAGAAGAGTACGCGCCGGGGGGGAACATCCTTTCCCGCGCAGGGACGGCACTGCTCCTTGCCATCGCGGGCTGGGGCGCGGCTTGCAATTTCATCTATGCGGACGTGACGGTATCGGATCAGAAGCACTATGGCAATACGGTCACGGTGAAGGATATCGCGTCGGGCGGCAAGCAGTATGACATCACGAACCAGCAGGTGAAAGTCGGCAATGCGCTGAACAAGTTCGATGATTTCGGCATCAAGCAGCACGATGTGGCGAATCTCCATATGGGGGAGGCGAATCACCAGATCAATGTCGTCAAGAACAAGATCGACATCGACGGCGTCGTGAATGCGATCAAAGACAACAAGATCGGCGGCGACGTGTATTTCTTCTCGAATGCCGGCATTGCGGTCGGCGAGCATGGCGTCTTCAATGTCGGGCGTTTGACGCTGGGGACGAATGCGGCGGTGGGTGACGCGCTCTATAACGGCCACTACTTTGTGCCTTCTCAGTCAGGACCGGTTCAGGTCAATTTTGACCGTGACAAGGATTTTTATCAGAAATCGCCGGCGGAGCGGGCGCGCCTTTTGAATGACAACTCTCTGTGGGGCGGGAACACGGCAGGCGATGCAGGGATCTCTTTTGCGGGCAAAATCAACGCAAAGGACAGCGTGGTCATCGCTTCGGCAAAGAGTACGATCTCGCAGACGGACGGCATGATCCAGACGGGCGCCGTATTCCAGCCCTATACGAATGGTCAGTCGGCGGATACGTATCGTTCGTCCCTCGTAAATACGGCGGGCATTGTGGATGCGACGGCGGCGGTAGCGACGACGGACGGCATCGCGCTGGTCGCGAAGAAGGATATCACGCTGGCGGGCGAGATCGCGTCTCATGGGCGGAGTGTCACCGTAGAGACAGGGGATAACCTCGCCGTCACCGGCACGGAAGCAAAGGCGAGCCGCATCACGTCCGGCGGCGGGGCGATCGCGCTGACGGCGTCTTCGCAGGATGCGAAGCTGCAGGCGGATCCCGGTAAGGAGCCGGGCGATGGCATGATCTCCATCAAGGATGCGTACATCGACTCGTCTTCGAAAAACAAGGACAGCGGCAAGATCGACATCACGGCGGTCAGAAATGTCATGGGCGTTTCCCGCATCGATGTGGATGATGCGACGATCACGGCCGAAGGAAAGAGCGGTCATAAGGCGGGGGATGTCTCCATCCATGCGACGGCGGCGACGAAGCTCTATGCCTGGGACATCGGCGACGGCGCGTATGCGCTAGTGAAGATGGGACAGAAGAGCCGCGGCGGAAATACGATCAAGGGGGATAATGTAGACATTTCCGCCCGTGCCACGACGTCGGGCGTCATCGGTGATGACCATGAGCTCTCTGATGCGGAGATCAAGGCGGGTATCGAGCGGGAAAAAGACCACAATGCCGTCTTGGGCCTCATCGAAGAGTACGGCGGCAATTTCCGCACGTTCGGCTCGGCGACGAAGACGTATGCCGAGGCGAATGTGGACATCGACAAGACGGATATCACGGCTCTCGGAGATGGCACGGGCGCCAAGGGGCATGGCGATGTGAAGATCACGTCGGACGCAAAGTCGGATATTGCGCCGTTCAATGTGAATCTTGTCGGCGTCGGGTTTAACGTGGGCATCGGCGACGTGAAGTCGTACGTCGATGTGGACGACAGCACGATCACTTCCGCGAAGGATACGACGCTCTCCGCGGAAGGCACGAATGCGGTCAAGATGAGCCTGATAGATTTCAGCGCCGTGCCGATGGGCGGGCTGTCGCTGGATTTCTCTTGGGCGCAGCTTACGAGCGACATCGCGGCGAATGTAGGAAAGAAGGCGACGCTGACAAGCCAGGGCGATGTGGATATCAGCGCGAAATCGATCCGCTCGCTGGGCTCTGGCGCGTCGAACTGCGGACAAACGCTGGGGCTCGCGGTCGGTCTCGGGATCTCTGATACGAAAGCGAGCGCGGATATGGCGGGCACGGTCTACGCGAAGGGCGATGTGTCGGTCAAAGCGGAGAATACGCTCTCTGAAAACGGCGGCGTCTATGCGGCGGATACGGTGACGGCATCGAGCATCGGCGGGGATACGGCGCTCAAGCCGACGACAGATCCGATCAAGGCTGGCGTGGGAAAATTTTTCTCGAAACTGAAAAAAGCATTTACCGAAGAAGATAAGACAGGCCAGGCGGCAAAGGACCTCGACCTCGATGAAGCGGACAAGCCGGCGAAGCAGAAGAAACCATGGAATAAGATGGGAGCGAATGCGTCGACAGCGCTTCTTTTCAGTGACAATGACGCGACGGCGTCCGTGACGGGGAAGGTGCGCGGCATCGATGCGAGCGGGAATGCGAGTGACACGGCGGGCGCGAAGTCGCTCACGGTCGATGCGCTGACGCTCTCCCGCAGCCATGCGGTCGTTGGTTCGTACCAGAATGATACAACGTCCAAGGATGAGACCACGAAGAAGGACAATACCATCACGGCGGCGATCTCTTATCTGGAACAAAGAAATCACGCGACCGCTTTCATCAGTGGCGACACGAAGACCAGCGGAGATACGACCGTCCATGCGAAGACGGTCATCCCCTGGCAGACGAGCTGGCAGAGCACCGATCCCGTGGATCAGCTTTTGAATGTCTTCTTTAACTCGATCGATACGAATCCCGTCCTTCCTGACCTCGTGGACAGCTGGACGCAGGCGGCGGGAAATGGCGACAACGTGAATGGCTCGGCGTCCGTCTCCATCGTGAACTATGACAACAACGCCAAAGCGTATATTGGCAAGAAAGATGACACGCAGACGACGACGCCTACAGTCGATGCCGCTGGCAATGTGAACGTCACGGGCGAGACGGACATCACGACGGTGAATCTGACAGGTACCATCCAGTCGTACCTGAGCGCGGCGCCGCTCAACCTATGGAAATGTTTCTATAAAAAAGATAAGATGGTCTTCCAGGATATTTTCAATAGAAATAGCTGGACGATGGAAGGCGCATCCAAGGCAGGTATCGGCGGTGCGGCGCTCTCCGTGCATCAGAAGAATAACGCAGAGGCCTATATCGATGACGGCGCGGTGGTCAAGGCGAAGGGATCGGTAGATGCCAGTGCGAAGGCACGCGCGCTCAATATCTCGATGGCCGCGGCTGGCGGCCCGGCGAAGTCGGTCGCTGTCGATGCGACGGTGGGCGTGAACCGTTTCGATAATACGACGAAGGCGCGCATCGGAAACGCGACGGTCACGGCGAAGGATGTCTCTGTCACCGCGGAAGACCTCTCGAAGACCATTCAGGCGGCAGGCGCGATCGGCGTCAGCGGCGGCACAGGGATCGGCGCGTCCATCGCGTACAACCACATCGATCGTGATACGGAAGCCGCGATCTCGGGGAATGTCACGGCAGAGGACAATGTCAATGTCTCCGCGAAGAACACGGGCGAGATCATCGCAGCCTCTGTCGCGGGTGCGGTCGCTTATGACAATAAGAGTCCGAATGTGAAGAACAAGGCCGGCAGCACCGGCTTCCATGCGGTCGAAGACGGCGATGAAGACGGCATCGAGCTGGACGATTTTGTGAATGATATGGATGATGCCGATGAAAATGCACCGCTCCTTGGCCAGGAAGCGGATCAGCATATTGCAAATGTCGCAGGTCAGGACGGCGCGATGAAGGATAACGTGGCTGAGGCGAAGGGCGGTCTGGCAGCCGCAGCGAATGTGTCCGTGAACCGTATCACGGATACGGCGAAGGCGTCCGTGGCGAAACAAGAAGGCAGGGCTGCGCCCTCTGTCACGGCCGATGCGCTCCGTGTGAATGGTCTGAATGACAGTGCGATCCGCGCGACGTCGGCGGCCATCGGAGCCAATCTTCATGCCAATGCCGGAGCGGCGCTTGCGGGAAGCTTCATGTACAACTCCATCACGGCGGACAACGAAGCCTATGTGGATGGGGCGAGCCTCACCCTGCGCGGCAATAAAGAAAAAGACAAGGACGGGAAGGACATCGACGAGTCCCTCACTGTCCGTGCGGAGAATGATGCGACGATCCTGAACATCGCGGCGAGCGGCAGCGGTGCGACGAAGGGCTTCTCCGGCGCAGGGCAGATCAGCCTGAACTGGGTGGATGACAAGACGGACGCGCATGTGAAGGACAGTACGGTCAAGGCGCAGGAAGCCACCACCATCGAAGCGAAGGACAAGGGAAAAATCGACTCGTACACAGGGGCGGTGTCTGTTTCCACGGGCTCTTCCGCGGTCGGCGCAGCCATCGGTGTGAACCTCATCGAAGGTGATACGAAGGCGTATCTGGAAAACAGTGAAGTGGCTGGGACAGCGGAAGAAGAAAAGGCGGGCAAGCTCGCCGTCACTGCGGATGAAGCGAGCCAGATCACGTCCATCATCGCGTCCGGCGCACTGGCGGATAAGGCGGCGACGTCCTTCTCTGCGAGCGGAAACTGGATCCATACGACGACGGATGCCCATGTGGATAGCGGCAAGGTCATGAAGACAGGAGCGCTCACCATCGATGCCGGAAATCACAGCAATGCGACGCTTGGCGTCGGCACAGGCGCGATCTCGAATACGGCCGTCGGCGCATCGGTCGCGGTCATGGTGAATGACTCGGACGTCAAGGCGTCGCTTTCCGGCGATGCGAAGAAAGAAAAGACCATCGAGGCAGACGGCATCTCTGTCAAGGCGGACAATGCGTACAATGGGTCGGCGAAGGACAGCGATAGTGACAGCATAGCGAAGACCGTCGCGGTGGGCTTTGCGGCAGGCGCGGCGAAATTCGCCGGTTCCGGCTCGGTCACGGTGAATGTCATTTCCCAGAAGGCCGATGCATCGATCGGCGAGGGAAACTATCAGGCAGGAGATCAGGGCGTTGACGTAGAAGCGAAGAATACAGCGCGCCTCTTCGGCTTGGCCGGCGGTCTGGGGATCAACCTGGGCGGCACGGGCATTGGCGCGGCGGCTGACGTGCAGACGTACAAGGGGTATACCTATGCATCCATCGAAGACGGTGCGAAGCTCTCGAAGGCATCTTCTGTCCGCGTGAATGCTGAGTCGGAAGAGAACCTGACGTCCGTTGCGGCGACGATCGCGACGGGGGATACATTTGCCGGCGCCGGGGCAGCCGGACTCCATGTGATTTCGACGGATACGAAAGCGTATATCGGAAATCAAGAGGACAAAGATGTTACGGACGCGGGCAAGGCCGAGCTCACAGAGGCGGGCGCTGTCTCCGTGACGGCGAAGGATACGACAAAGCTCACGACGTCCGGCGGCAGCGGGGCAGTGAGCGGGACGGCAGCCGGGGGCCTCTCCGCGGCGATCGAAGTGGTGCAGAAGAAGGCTTCTGCCTATGTAGGAAATCACGCGAGCATTGGCGGGGAAAGCCTCACTGTACAGGCGGAGAATACCAGTGACTCGACGACAGCGGCGGCAGGTCTTGGCGTCGGCGGTACGGCGGGTGTCGCAGGCGCGGCTTCTGAGACTTTTGTCACGCATACGACAGACGCTCATGTGGGCAAGGCGGCGAATGTCATCACCTCGGGCGATGCGGACGTGAAGGCGGTTTCCTCCTTCAAGCAGGGCGCCGGTGCCGGCGGCGTCGGTGGCAGCGGTACAGTGGGCATCGGGCTGGCAAACTCGACCGTATCCCTCAGCGCAGACACGAAGGCGCATGTCGATGGCGGTGCGAAGGTCACGGGGAAGAATGTCCGCGTCGCAGCAAATCATACGACAGATATCACCTATGCGACCATCGCGGGCGGCCTTGCAGGCACCGCGGCCATCAATGGCGCGGTCGGCGTGAATGTGCTGGATACGAAGACCAAAGCGTATACGGAAGACAATACCGAGCTCACTGCCACAGGCACGGCTGATACAGATGGGATCGCCATCACGGCGTCGGATGCGACGAAACTTCATGGCGGCAATGGCGGCGCAGCCATCGGTCTCGCGGGCGGCGGTGCAGGGCTGGCTCTCTCCGTGATGAATCTCACGAAAGACACAGAAGCCTATGCAGGCAAGGCGGCCAAACTGGATGCCAAAGGCCAGATTTCTTTGAATGCCCAAAGCAGCGAGGATATTTTCAATCTGTCCCTGCAGGCGGCGGGCGGCTCCTATGCCGGCCTCGCGGGCGCGACGAATGTGATGAACCTCACCGCGATCACGAAGGCATACACGGATACGGGCGTGGAGATCAACCAGAAGGCCGGCTACGGCAAGGATGGCTCGAAGGATGTCTCGCTCACGGCGACGCATGAAGTCAAGGAAATGAAGAACACCGTCACCGCGGCGTCCGGCTCCGGCGGTGCGTCGGTCGGCGCAGCCGTCGATGTGGGAAATATCAAGACGCAGACGAATGCCTTCCTCGGCGATGGAAACAAGGTCGCATCGGGCGGCAGCGTGACCGTCGAAGCGAAAGACAATATGCATGGCATCAAGTCGAATGCGATCTCGGCCGCCATCGGTTTTGTGGGACTTTCGGGCAGTATCTCTGTCTACAACGTCGGCAGCACGATGTCTCCGGAAGACCAGAAGACGCTCTCGGGCCAGACGAGCGAGAATGGCGAGACCGTCGGCTTCGACAGCTGGGTGAATGAGGAACTCGCGAAGATCAACGAAGGCACCGGCAAAGCGGTCGAAGCGTATGAGACGGCATCACTTGATGAGGTGAAATCGAGCCTTGGCAAGACCTTTGCGTCCGAGGCACCGAGCAGCGCGGGCGAAAAAGGCACGCTCGCAAAGATCGGAAACGGCTCTGTCATCGACGCGGCGGGCGATGTCAAGGTGCATGCGGACGACACGCTCTCTGTGCAGAACATCATGGGCAGTCTCTCGGGCAGCGCGGCGGCGAGTGCCGGTGCGTCCGTCAGCGTACTGAATACCGATACGCAGACGAAAGCACTCGTGGACAAGGCAGCGAAGGTGACGACAGCGAAGGATCTTTCCATTTCTGCGAAGGCCGCGCACGACTTTAAGGAATATATCACGGGGGCTTCCGTCTCCGGTGGCGTGGCCGGGCAGGGGACGGTCGGGACGTGGACGGACAAGAGTGCCGTATCGGCGCTTCTTGGCGATACGAATGCCGTCCACGCGAAGAATATCTCCATCACTTCAGACAATGACCGCACCCTTGACGCATATGTGGCAGGGGCATCGGTGGCACTTTGCGCACTGAATGGCGCTGTCGTCACGGCGAATGTCACCGGCTCTTCGGAGGCGGGCATCGGAGACGATGAAGGCAAGTACGCGGGCGAAGTGAAGGCAGATGAGGCTCTCACTGTCTCTTCGAATGCGGAGACAACGATGGATGCGAAGGCATTCGGCGCGGCGGCAGGCATTTTCGGCGGCACGGGAACGGGCGCAGACCTTTCGTCCGCTGTCGATGTCACGACCAAGGTCGGGAAGAAGGCGAAGCTCTCCGGGAAAACGATCTCCCTCACGGCGGAAAATACGCCGAAGATGTCCGCACTCGCGACTTCAGCGGGTGTCGGTATCGGCGGCGTGGGAGCGACCGTGGCAGAGATCGACTCCAAAGATACCTCGCGTGTCACCATCGCTGACGGGGCATCTCTCACGGCCACGGACAAGCTCATCGCCCGTGCGGTGATGTCTATGCCGACGGATGACTACAATGCTTACGCGCATGCCATCGCCGGAAGCGGCGGCGTCATCGCGGGATCCGTGGCGGTCGTAGGGATCGGCATGGAGAATACCACAGAGACCGCGATCGGGAAGGATGTCAAGATCAAGGCAGGCCGCGCGGAGATCACCGCAGATCATAAAGACAGAGGAAACTATGAGATCGAGTCTATCGCGGCCGGCGGATACAACGGCACCGGGGCGGATACGAGGTACACCGTGGACTCCACTTCGAAGGTCACCGTCGGTGACGGTACGGCCGTGACGACGGACCGGGAGACGGCCATCCGCGCGGACAATGTGAGTGAAAAGGCGTGGAAAGACGGCTCGGAAAAGGAGAATGCCACTTCTGGTGGTGCGGCGCTCGACTCCGGGAATGGCGTCGTGAGTGTGACGAAGATCACCCACACCACGGAAGCGAATCTCGGGAAAGTCACCCTGCAGGCGAGCGCTTCTGACCTTACGGCGGAAGAAAAGGCCGCGGGGAAGACCCTGCATGACAAGAAAGCCATCACCATCGACGCCGCGAGCCGCGTCAAAGCGCATGATAACAATGCGTTGTCGACCGGTGCCGCCGTCGGTGCGGCGCATGTGAAGGAAACGCTCGATGTCAAGGCGACTACGAGCGCGACTGTCTCAGGCGGCGCAAGCCTCAAAGCCGGCGAGACAGAGAAGGCGAACGAGAAGAACAAGAGCTGGGAAGGAAAGACGGAAGGCGCCTCGTATGATGGCTCGTACAAGGGCGGTACGATCGCCATCGGCACAAGAAATGATGCGGATCTCTACAGTACGACACTGGTCGATGTTTTCGGCTTGGCGGGCTACGCGGGCTCGGAGAATGACGTCACCTACACGGGCAAGACGAATACCACATTCGGCGCGGCCGCGGAAACGGCGAAGGGGGATATTTCCCTTGCGGCAGGCCGTGACAGCGCAGGCGAGACAGGCACGATCAGCGTCAGCGCGCACAGCGACATCCTGAATGCGACGGCGATCCCGATCTCCATCCAGAAGGATCCCTATGCGAAAGCGGACAGCCAGGCGAGCCTCACCGTCACGAATAGCGCGGATATGAAGAGCGACCGGGACATCCTTCTCAAGGCGAAGGCGGGCGCGGTATCCGCCTTTGGCAATGGCGAGGTGAAGGACTGGGTGAATGCCATCGGGGTTGCTTTCGGCTCGGACGGCAGCCAGATCGGGAAGAAGGAGATCGCAAAGTCCGCCGATGTCACCATGGATGGCAAGGCGGAGACGGGCATCCATCGCAAGAAATCCATGACCATCGGTGGGGAAAATAAGGATGGGACATGGACGACCCAGGTCAGGAGTGATGGCGACCTCTCCTACACCTATGGCGGCTCGAAGCCGGCCGGCTCGGAGCTCTATGACCAGCTCCACGAGCTGCAGCAGAAGCTCATCGACTATGCGGCCGACCCATCGGCGAAAGCCGCATATGAAGCGGAGATCACATTCCTTGAACAGAAGATGGCGGCAGAGGGCCTCGGGTATTTCGATACGAAAGGCCGCTTCGTAGAAACATCGCCGGCAACGACCTCGGAGCTGGACAGCGCGAAGGCTATGCGGGATCAGGCGAATGCGAAACTGCCTGCGATCAAGGATGCCTATGAGGCGGAAATCAAAGAGACGCAGGCTCAGATCGATGGGCTGAATACTGTCACAACGAGCAAGACGGCGTATGACAGCGCGGTCGCATCGGCAGCTGGTGCTGAGAGTGCGCTCACTGCCGCCCGGGTCGCAGAAGAAACGGCGAAGACGGCAGTGGAAGGATTGGCGACAAAAGTGGGTCAGACTCTTGATGCGTATATGGAAGACCATCCTAACCAAAGCGAGGTCGTCACATACCAGCAGGCACAGGCTGCGACGCAGGAGGCTGTTACGAATAAGACCGCTGCCGATACCGCGAAGTCCAGCGCAGAAACGGCATACACCAGCGCGGTCAATAGCTACAACAGTGCCTACAGCGATACGATCCCGACCGACCCCACGCAGTACGACGGGACGGACATCAGCAAAAAGCAGACTGCATTGACGAAGCAGAAAGAGCAGCAGGAGGCAGCGAAGGAAGTTCGCGTCGGCAACTACAACAAGCTCGATACCCAGATCCAGCTGACGGAGGATTTCTTCCAGAAGCAGAAAGGCACCGAGGAGGGCGGCAAGTTCTTCTATGCGAATGGCAATGAAGTCGAAGGCGGCAAGGTCACGAAGGACGGCAAGGAGTACTACCTCCTCCACAGCAAGACCTATCCGCAGATGACGCATGATTTCCTCGTGGGCGATGTCACCGCGCAGCTCGGGGATATCGTCTTCGAAGGGGACAATGTCTCCGGCGCGGGCACGCTCAAAGCGGGCGGCGATGCGGAAGTGAAGATTACGAATGTTTCGCCGAACAATCTGGTGATGGGGGATATCCACGTTGTCGGCAGCCAGGGCACGGCAGGCGCCGGTCAGGGCGGTACGATTTATTTCAACAGCACCGAGATCAAGGGGGACAGCACGGAGGCGATCCAGAAGGCGATCCAGAAGGAGAACAAGGACAAGACGAGATCCGTTGCCTTTGATGCCGAGACGCGCTACCAGACCGGCGGGCCTTCTGTCACTATCGAGAACAATTTCCGCCCGCAGGCGTATGTGGACGGCAACAAGGCGCCGTACTACGCCGCACCGAATGTCACTCTCAAGGGCTATATCTACAATCCGCGCGGCACGGTCACCGTCACGAGCGCGAATGGCGACGTGTACAATAAGGGCACGATTTATGCGGGCAGCGTGAATATGACCGCATCGAACGGAGATTTCATCCAGACCTATGATGCGAGCAGCGCAGAACCGAGGTCCAGTATTTCGAGCGTCGGCGGGAATCCGCTCGATGATGCGGGCGGTCTCTACAATGTCGATAAAGACGGCAAGGCGAATGGCAATCTCGGCAGCGGCATCCTGGCGAATGGCAATGTCTTCATTTCCGCGCGCTATGTGAATATCAATTCCAAGATCCAGAGCGGCGTTCCGGATCACGCGATCACCATCCCGAAGGAGTACAAGCTCTTCTACATGGATGGCAGCACGAAGGTCAATGTGACGAATGCAGCGACGGTGCCATCCGGCGCGAAGATCCTCGTCGCGGACAAAGCAGGGAAGGAGATCGAGGGGGTATCCTATGACAGGGCGAATGATCGCTTCGTCATCAGCGATGTGGAAGTCCACGGCGGACACGTCTCCATCGTCGGTACTATCCTCAATACGACCAATGACACAAACAAAGCCCGCATCGAAGCCCTCGACGGCTACGGCACGATCCAGGTGAAGAATGATTCGGACAAGAACATCGAGCTCAAGACCCTCTCTACGGGCGGCGGGATCGAAGGAAAGATCGAGATCACGGATCTGGATCGCTCGAGCGGGAAAATCACAAGAAAGACCACCTACACCCGAAAGGATGGGGTGATCAGGCAGAGCGTCCAGACTTATACGGATGGAGCTCCGACAGGGGATCCGGCGATCTCCACCTTCACGAATGCCAAAGACGCGAAATATCAGACGACGAAGGGCTCGTACTATACCGTGCAGACGGGACAGGACAGCAGTACCACGACCACCTATGAACTGCATGACACTCGCCTCGACTGGTGGGGGATCGATGACAAGGCTCCGACGAGCGCAGAAATGCTGGCGCGGGGCGGTACCGTGACCGACTTCTCGCAGGGCGCTGTCCGCACGCTGCAGGGCGGTGCCTTCGTCTCCGGCTACAACAAGGTCGATGGGACGAAGACGGACGGTACATACGTGACGACGGACAAGCAGTTCACGGCAGCAGAGCCGACCTCTACGTTCACGAAAAAAGAGGAACGTCTCTGGTATACGCTGGGACTTGCGAAGAAATTCGATTACAAACTGGTCGAGACCACGTACGATACGAAGGTGACCCAGTATTCCCTCCAGTCTGACTACGATGTGGGCATCGGCTTTGGCGGCTCGGAAAATGGCGGCACGCTCACCGTCGATGGCGGCAGCCGTGACGTTCTTATCAATGGCACGCTCTCCAATGGCCGCGGCGCTTCGACACTCTCGGGCGGCAGCCTCACGCAGGGCGACCTCGGCTATGTCGATACCGGAAGCCTTCATATGAGCGCGACCGGCAGCATCGGCAGTGCGGGGCGCGCCATCAAGACCAGCGCAGACACCGTCTCCGGCAGCGCAGGCGGCGACTTCGCCGTGAATGTCAAAGGAAATGTCACCCTGGGCGAGGTATCGGCTGGCAAGATCGCTGATATCACCGCCGAGGACGGCATCACGCAGGCAGCGGGAGAGGCGCTCTCAGCAAGCCGTGTGAACCTCGATGCAGGAAGCGGCGCGATCACCGGCAAGAACGGCGACGATTTCAACATCCAGACAGGGCAGAAGAGCGGCGAGGAATACGGCCTCAAAGCCAGCGCAGATGGAAATATCGCGATCACGAATATCGGCGGCGATCTCTATCTCGACAGCGTCACCTCGAAGCATGGCGATGTCACCCTGACGACAGACGGCAGCTTTATTGACAACAATTTCACCGATGTGACGAATGAAAATGCGAAGGCAAAGCTCGACGCCTGGTCGAAGGCGCGTGTCTTGGAAGGCAGCGAGGCGACGATCTCGAAACAGAAATCCCTCCTCATCGCCAAAGTACAGGGCAAGTACAATGAGTATCAGACCCTTTCTGCTTACGTGAAGGACGGGACGTACACTTTGGACGACACCGCGAAGGCGGCACTTGCGAAACATGGCGTCACTGACATCGATGCGTATATAGCAGAGAAACAGGCACGCTACGATGAGCTCGCTCAGACCGTTGGCACTTGGAAGAAAGCGGACGTCGAAGCCTATACGAAGGGGATCGAGGACAGCACGGACAAGATGCTCTACGGCAATGCCGCGCTCACCGCGAAGAATCTGACATCGGATGCGTACCTCACCGCAGAAGAAAAGGCAGAAGTCCTCGTCGGCTCGGCAAAATCCGCACAAGATCTCCTCGTCACCTTCTCCGGTGGCAGCATCAAAGAGGGCATCACCGATACCCAGACCACGCAGAAGGAAACCGCGCATGTCACGGGACAGAATGTCACCCTGATAGCAAAGGGTGGCAAAATGGAAAATGGCAAGTACGTGAGCGGCATCGGACACAAGGAAAACGGACAGGTGATCGACCTCTCGACGAAAGAGAAGATCGAGAGCCTGACGGCAGACCAGCTGATTGCCCTTGCGTCCGCAGAGCGCGGGGATTTCAAAGTCAATGGCAAGACCGTCACCGTCAGCTCCATCCGCTCCATTCAGACGAATGCGGACGGGAAACTCACCGCGAAAGCAGAGAATGGCGCCATCTACCTCACCAGCGATACCGGCGTGAAGGAAGGCAGCGAACTCCTCTCCGGCGGCGAGCTCCGCGTGAAGGGGACGGGCGACTTCAAAAATGTCACCGTGGGTGCGAAGGACCAGATCGTTCTTGAATCCGGCGAAGGAAAGATCTCCGGCGTCACCATCCAAGAAGGCGGCACCCTCACCGCCCGTGCCAAGAAAGGCGTCTCTCTTTCGAAAGACGGCGACCTCGTCATCAATACCGTCTACGCCTCCGATGGGGACGTGGCGCTTGACCTCAAGGGCCACAGCCTCCTCGCCGAAGACGGCCATGATACAGATGAGGAAATGGGCACCACCTACACGAATGTGGAAGGTGAGAATATTTCCATCGAAAACGTGGTAAATGTCAAAGGCGAGGGCGAAGGACAGTCCCTCGGCATGAAAGTGACCGGTACAAAAGCCAAAGACGGCAGTACGGTGCCGGGCAGCATCCGTTTCCATGCGACAGGCGACGCCGACATCACCCTCTTCGGAGAAGCGGCATCGGATGCGACTTCCATCGAGGCAGAAAATACCGCCATCACCAACCACGGCAAGATCTCGCAGGGCAGCTACAAGGCAAGAAAAGCCCTCCACGTCTATAATGCGAAGGATGGCACGATATCCGGCGGCACCTTCACAGGCGCAGATACTACCCTTATCAACCAGGCGGATCTCAGCGGTGCGAAGGTAGAGGGGACAAAGACACTCACCGTCACGAATACTGCATCCATTCAGAATGCGACACTTACGGGCGGCGCTGCTGCGGTCGATAACCACGGCGAAGACAGTGTCATGAAAGATGTCACGCTGACCGGCAGTGCGATCACCCTCACGAATGAAGGAACCGTCGAGAATGGCAGCTATACCGCAGAGACGGGAGCAATGACCGTCCAAAACAGCGGCAAGCTGTCTGCGGGGGCATACACCGCAAAAGCGGGGACGATGGGCATCACGAATCAGGGCACGATCGAAAATGGTACCTATACCGCAGGCGGTGCGCTCACGTATGACGGAAACGCTGATTCGACAGTGACTGAAACAACGATGACCGGCGCGTCGGTGGACATCACCAACGCGGGTACGCTCACCAATGGCAACTATACCGCAGAGACGGGAGCAATGACCGTCCAAAACAGCGGCAAGTTGTCTGCGGGGGCATACACCGCAAAAGCAGGGACGATGGGCATCACGAACCGCAAGACCATCGAGAACGCTGCTTTCACCGCAGGCGGTGCGCTCACGTATGACGGAAACGCTGATTCGACAGTGACTGAAACAACGATGACCGGCGCGTCGGTGGACATCACCAACGCGGGCACGCTCACCAATGGTAGCTATACCGCAGAGACGGGAGCAATGACCGTTAAAAACAACGGTAAGCTGTCTTCCGGCACGTACACCGCGAAAGCGGGGATGATGGACATCACGAATCAGGGCACAATCGAAAATGGCACCTATACCGCAGGCGATGCGCTCACGTATGACGGAAACGCTGATTCGACAGTGACTGAAACGACGATGACTGGCGCGTCGGTGGACATCACCAACGCGGGTACGCTCACCAATGGCAGCTATACCGCAGAAACGGGAGCGATGACCGTCAAAAACAGCGGCAAGTTGTCTTCCGGCACGTACACCGCGAAGGGGACGATGGACATCACGAATCAAGGCACGATCGAAAATGGCGAGTATACCTCGCATGGCAATCTCACCTATACCGATACCGCAGAAGCCTCTCTCAAAGATGGCACCTTGATCTCGGAAGAAGGAAAGGCAAAGATCACCGCACATGGCGTGCTCCAGATCAAGAAACTCAGCGCGAAGGATAACGCGACCGTCGAGGCAGATCACGATGTCACGCTCAACGAAGCAGAAGCAGGCACGCTTGCTGTTTCGTCGGGAGGCAGTGTAAACGCGGGCACGCTCACGGCTACGACAGGTGATGCGAAAGTCACTGCAAAGACAGATGCGACGATCGGCACGCTGAAGGCAGAAGCTGGCGGCGCGACGATCGAAGCGACCGACGGCAAACTTGACGTGACGACGCTGAACGCGAAGGAACACGCAGCGCTGACAAGCGGCGGTGCGATGGAAGTGAGCGAAGCGACCGTGGGAAGTGTGATGGCAAATGCCGGAAGCACGCTCCATGTCAAGAAACTCACTTCGACTGGCGAAGCGACGCTGACGAGCAAGGACGAAGCGACGCTGGATGACGTGACCGCGGGAACGCTTGCCGCAGAATCGACAACGGGCAGCGTAAACGCGGGCACGCTCACGGCTACGAAAGGCGATGCGGAAGTTACCGCAAAGACAGATGCGACGATCGGCACGCTGAAGGTAGAAGCCGGCAGCGCGACGATCGAAGCGACCGAAGGCAAACTTGACGTGACGACGCTGAATGCGAAGGAACACGCAGCGCTCACAAGCGGCGGCGATATGGTTCTTACGGAAGCCCATGCGAATACCTTGACCGCGAACGCAGGCGGGAAGCTGACGGCGACAACGCTTGGCGTGACAGGCGCAGCTGGTCTGACAAGCGGCGGTGCGATGGAAGTGAGCGAAGCGACCGTGGGAAGTGTGGCGGCAAATGCAGGAAGCACGCTCCATGTCAAGAAGCTCACTTCGACTGGCGAAGTGACGCTGACGAGCAAGGACGAAGCGAAGCTGGATGACGTGACCGCGGGAACGCTTGCCGCAGAATCGACAGCGGGCAGCGTAAACGCGGGCACGCTCACGGCTAAGACTGGCAACGCGTCTGTCACCGCGAAGACGGATGTGAAGATCGGCACGCTGAAGGCAGAAGCCGGCAGCGCGAAGATCGAAGCGACCGAAGGCAAACTTGACGTGACGACGCTGAACGCGAAGGAACACGCAGCGCTCACAAGCGGCGGCGATATGGTTCTTACGGAAGCCCATGCGAATACCTTGACCGCGAACGCAGGCGGGAAGCTGACGGCGACAACGCTTGGCGTGACAGGCGCAGCTGGTCTGACAAGCGGCGGTGCGATGGAAGTGAGCGAAGCGACCGTGGGAAGTGTGGCGGCAAATGCAGGAAGCACGCTCCATGTCAAGAAGCTCACTTCGACTGGCGAAGCGACGCTGACGAGCAAGGACGAAGCGACGCTGGATGACGTGACCGCGGGAACGCTTGCCGCAGAATCGACAACGGGCAGCGTAAACGCGGGCACGCTCACGGCTACGACAGGCGATGCGGAAGTCAAAGCGAAGACGGATGCGACGATCGGCACGCTGGATGTGAAGGAACACGCAGAACTCACCAGCGGCGGCGCCATGATGCTGGAAGGTGCAAGTGCGGATACTCTGACCGCGAAAGCAGGCACGACGCTCGATGCGACGAAGATTCATGTAGCCAGCGATGCCAGCCTTGTGAGCGGCAGTGATATGGTTCTCCATGAGGCAGAGGCGGGCGGCAAGCTGACGACGAGTGCAGGCGGCAGCATTTCTGTGAAGGGGACGGATGCGAAGATTTCCGGAAGCACCATCGAGATGACGGCGAAGGAAGACATCCGCATTACAGATCGTTCGCCGGTCGGCAAGCTGGACGGTGTGGATACGAGCACGCCGGCAGGGTCGGTCACCGGCAGCGGCGCGGCAGGCAGTCTTGTCACCGGCGAGGCGAAGCCGCATGATTTCGATGCGAGTGGAAAGGGCAGTGCGTTGCTCTCATCTGCGGGCGGAAAGGTCACACTCTCTGCGAAGAAGGTGGAGATCGACACGCTGGTAAATGGCAAAGGCGATGCGGCAGAACTCACGATCTCTGCGGACAACATCGGTATCGATGATCTGGCAGGCGTCGGCGCGCAGCATGTCACCATCCACGGCGCGAACGGACAAAGTCAGGCGCACTACGCAGGCATTCATTCCACGTCTGCGGGTGGCACTCTTGTGAAGGATAGCGCAGTCGAGCATCTGGAACTCACCGGCAGAGAGCCTCTCGGTCTTTCGAATACCGCGATCGGCGGAGACAGCCTCCTTGCGACGGATAAGATCCGCGTGACGATCCAGAAGAATCTGGGCAGCAGCCAGGCAGAGCATTTCGGAAATCTCTCTCTCAGCGGCTATGATATTGCGACCGACCATGTTATGACGAGTGTCAAGGACGGCCTCACCGTGAACGGCGAGCGTTTCCCGGTGACAGCGGAAAGCGTCATGAATGCGAGCCTCTATGAGGACCGCACGCTTGGCCGTGACGGACGGGAGAAGGAAGAAGAAACGGAGAAGGAAAGTCCGTCTCTTGCCTTCGGCGCACCGAATGACAAGGAAGCATATGAAGTCGTGAAATAGGTTTTGAAGTAGCAAGAAGGGGCTGTGAAGAAATGAATCCTCATTTCTTCACAGCCTCTTTCTTTTGTGTCCTTTTTCACTCCTGGTAGTAAAAAACAAGAGGAAAAGGGCATACTTCCCCCTTTCCCCCAAAAATCAGCTTTTTAAAATTAAGCTGCCATATCCATATGTGCCTGTTGCTTCCTATGGTATTTGTACAGGTTGAAGCCAATAGAAACCAGAAACACTTCCATTTTCACTGAATCCATACCTCTTCGGACAATCCGGTCAT
>OIXG01001630.1_pt1 | contig 20506 bp, 20 predicted proteins | sample 1587731 | NCBI WGS metagenome assembly OIXG01 (sample SAMEA3888908, study PRJEB22519) | human gut metagenome | biome: human gut; feature: human-associated habitat; material: faeces | place: Denmark | collected 2010
AGAGTGCTAAATGAATAAAATACGTATTTTGGGCATTGACCCCGGTTATGCAATTGTGGGAGTGGGAATACTTGAATATTCGGGAAATAAATTTACCGTAATAGACTATTTTGCAATTACAACCGAGGCGGGTGTACCCATAGAAAAAAGACTTAAAATAATATACGACGAATTAAGCGCAGTTATAAAAAAATTTAAACCGCAGCATATGGCAATAGAGGAACTGTTTTTTAACAATAACGCAAAAACGGCAATTAATGTAAGCCAGGCGCGCGGTGTAATACTTGTAGCGGCCGAAAATTGCAATATACCTATATTTGAATACACGCCGCTTCAAATAAAACAGGCGGTGGTAGGTTACGGCCGAGCCGAAAAAAAGCAGGTTCAGCAAATGACAAAGGCAATTTTAAATTTGTGTGCCGTTCCAAAACCCGATGATATTGCCGACGCGCTTGCGGTTGCGGTGTGCCACGCACACTCGTATAACCCACGCAATCCGCAATTTACGGGAATAAAATAAGAAAACAGAAAAACGGAGAAAATAAAATGTTTAGTTATATAAGCGGCAGACTTGCCGAAAAAAATTTAAACTATGCGGTAGTGGACGTGGGCGGTATAGGCTTTAAAATATATACAAGCCTTACCACGCTCAACGACGTATCGGCAGAGGTAAATTCTAAAGTTACTTTGTATACATATATGTATATAAAAGAGGGAATTATGGATTTGTACGGTTTTTCGTCCAAAAACGAACTTGAACTGTTTGAAATGCTTATTTCAGTCTCGGGAGTGGGCGCAAAAGGCGCGGCGGCGGTACTGTCGGTTGCGCCCACCGAAAAAATTGCGCTTGCAATTGCGTCGGGCGATACATCGGTTATAAAAAAAGCGTCGGGCATAGGTGCCAAAACCGCGCAGAGGATTTGCCTTGAACTTAAAGACAAGGTTAAAAACGAAAGCTTTATACCTGCCGATACCGACGCATTTGAAACATTGGAGCAGATATCTTTTGCCGACGAAAAAACCGAGGCGGTTGCCGCGCTTTGCGCTCTGGGCTACTCCACGCAGGACGCAAAACGTGCCGTGTCGCAGGTTGACCCCACTTTAAACAAAGTTGAGCAAATTGTAAAATCGGCGCTTAAAAAGCTTATGTAAAATAAAGCGGAGGATTAAAAAATGGAATTTAATGACAGAGTAATATCGGGCGAGGCTTTCGGCGACGATTTGGAAACCGAACCCTCATTAAGGCCCAAACATTTGGACGAATATGTAGGACAGGCAAAAATAAAAGAAAATTTACAAATATACATAGAGGCGGCAAAAGGCAGAAAAGAGGCGCTTGACCACGTGCTTTTGTACGGTCCTCCGGGACTTGGCAAAACAACGCTTGCAAATATTATAGCAAACGAGCTTGGCGTAAATATACGCATAACATCGGGCCCCGCAATAGAAAAACCGGGCGACCTTGCGGCAATACTTACCAATTTAAACGAACACGATGTACTTTTTATAGACGAAATACACCGATTAAGCAGAAGCGTTGAGGAGGTTTTATACCCCGCAATGGAGGATTTTGCGTATGATATTATTATAGGCAAAGGTCCGAGCGCGCGTTCGGTACGTCTTGATATTCCGCACTTTACGCTTATAGGCGCCACAACAAAGGCAGGCGCTATGACATCGCCTCTCCGTGACAGATTTGGCGTTATATCAAGACTTGAACTGTATACAAGCGATGAGCTTATGCAAATTGTAAAACGCAGTGCGGCCATTTTAAATGTAAAAATAGACGATTACGGCGCATATGAAATTGCCTCACGCTCACGCGGTACACCGCGTATTGCAAACAGGTTTTTAAAGCGTGTGCGCGATTTTGCCTGTGTTTGGGCGGACGGTGTAATATCCAAAGAAATAGCCGATAAGGCGCTTACACGTCTTGAGGTAGATAAAATAGGACTCGACAATATAGACAGAAACGTTATTACCACAATGATAAATTCGTTTGCCGGGGGACCTGTGGGGCTTGATACTTTAGCTGCCACAACAGGCGAGGACGCAGGTACAATAGAGGACGTATACGAGCCGTATCTTTTGCAGCTTGGGTTTATAAACAGAACTCCGCGCGGCAGAGTTGTAACCAAAAAAGCATACGAACATTTTAATATTGAGTATAATAAAGAATGATAAATCTGTTAATATTATATTACAGTTTATTTTCAACACTAAACATACGTATTTAAATATGTTAAAATGAAATGGCGGGAAAACATTTTCTTTAACAGATAAAATAAGCATAGCGGAGTACATTATGAATAAAAAAGCAATAAAAGTATGCACGGTATTTTTATTTGTAATTATACTGTGTACAGGGCTTTTTATGTGCGCATATGCCGAAAATGCAATAAAGCTTTTTATAAACGGCAATGAGGTTGCGTGCGATGTAAGCCCTTGCATTATAAACGACAGAACTATGGTTCCGGCTCGTGTTGTGTTTGAAAACTTTGGTGCTGCGGTAAATTGGAATGCCGCCGAGTCGGAGGTAGCAATACTGTCGGGCACAACCGATATAACATTTAAAATAAACAGTAAAAATGCGTATGTAAACGGAGAAAGCGTCACTCTTGACAGCGCACCCGTTATATCAAACGACAGAACGCTTATTCCAATACGTTTTGTATCCGAAAAACTTGGTTATAATGTAAATTGGAACGGTGAAAAAAGATACGTTATGATTGAAAGCCCAAAAACAAATACACCTGTTATACATAAAGTTGAAACAAGCGACGAAAAATCGTATCAATCTATAACAATAACGGCAGACACAAGCCTTACTCCGCGTGTGAGTACAGCTGAGTCGCCGTATAGGCTTATATTGGATTTTGACGGTGTTAAAATTGACGGCAAAGACGTAAATTTAAATGTAACATCAGGTTTTGTAAAGCAGCTGCGCTGGGCACAGCACGGCGATTATGCACGCGTTGTTGCCGAAACTTACACAAAACAGCCGTACGAAATAATTAAAAGCGATTACGGTGTAATAATTAAACTTGGCACGGCACAAACGCGCTATACGCCCTCACAGGACAATAATACATCAAAACCCGATACCACCGTATCCGACAGCGGTTCAAACACACAAAAACCTGCCTCGGATAAACCGAGCGGTAATTTAATTGTGGCTATAGACGCAGGTCACGGCGGAAAAGATACAGGCGCTTTGGGAAAAGACGATAGCGGCAATATTGTAATGCAGGAAAAGGACGTTACGCTCGATGTATCAAAAAGAGTTGAAAACATATTAAAAAGCAGGGGCATTTCGGTTATTATGACGCGTAATGCCGATGTGTACGAGGGCGAAACAACTATGGAAAATTTGCAAAAGCGGTGCGATATTGCAAACAATGCCAATGCTGCAATGTTTGTAAGTATACATATAAACAGCTTTACAACAGCCGAGGCAACGGGAACACAAGTATGCTATACCTCCGAAAGTACGGGAAAATACGGCGTTACAAGCCTTGATTTGGCAAAAAACATTTTAACCCCTCTTGTTAAGGCAACGGGTCTTACAAACCGAGGCACGGTAGACAGTCCGCGTCTTGTGGTTTTAAAAAATACGCAAATGCCGGCTGTGCTTTTGGAGCTTGCGTTTATTTCAAACCCGGGTGACAGACAAGTGCTTGCCGACAGTTCAAAACTCGACAAAATTTCGTATGCGATTGCCGACGGAATAGAAAAGTCGCTCAATACAATGAAAAACGGATGAAAACAAATTAAAAAGAGTTGAAAAAATATAAAATATGTGATAAAATATAATTTATATAAAAGCATAGCCAAAATAAGCTGTGCGGAAGGGTTGGTGCATAATATGAACAGTAATAACCAAAACAGCTTCAACGAAACACTTAAAATTAAAGTGGAAATCGATAATGCCGAAAAAGTTGAACATATTATGAAAACCGTATACGAGGCATTAAAGGAAAAGGGATATAATCCCATAAACCAAATTGTGGCATACCTTATAAGCGGTGACCCGACTTATATTACAAGCTACAACAATGCACGCATACTTATAGGCAAAGTTGAGCGAGACGAAATTTTGGAAGAATTTACAAAATCGTACTTAAAAACCATTAATTAGGCAAAAATAGGGTTTAATACACATTGCCTATACGAAAGGCGCATTTAAAACATGAAAACAAATAAAAAAAATACTGCCGTTACGGCGGCATTTATTGTGGCGGCTACCCTTGCGGCAAAAATATGCGGTATGTTAAGAGATATTCTTGTGGCAAGCCTTTACGGTACGTCCACAAACGAGGCGGTGGCATTTTCAACCGCTACACGCATACCGCTTTTGTTTTTTGATATTGCGTTGGGGTCGGCGGTAACGTCGGCATTTATTCCCATTTTTAACGAATATCTTGAAAATGACGGGCGAAAACGCGCAATTGAATTTTCAAACAGTTTTATAAATCTTGTTGCGCTTATTACAATTGTTATGACCGCCGTGGGAATGTTTTTTTCGGGGCAGTTTGTGCGCCTTATTGCCGGCGGATATGACGAGGCAAAAATATTGCTTGCGTCACAGCTTGTAAAAATACTTTTTCCCACAATTATTTTTACGGGTGTGGCATATTGCTTTGTGGGTATATTGCAATCGTTCGGCGAGTTTTACATACCGGCTGTTATAAGCCTTGTGTCTAACGGTCTGTTGCTTTTATACCTTATATTTGTAAAAAACAAGCTGGGCGTGTACGGTGTTGCGGTGGCAATGCTTGTTGCCTGGAGCGCACAGGTTATTGTACAAATTCCGCCGCTTGTTAAAATGAAATACAGCTATAAAATGCGCCTTAATTTTAAAGACGAAGGCATAAAAAAGGTTTGCGTTTTGGCATTGCCCATTATTGTATCTACGTGGGTTCAGCCAATAAATACTATGGTTAATATACGTCTTGCCTCGGGTATGGCGGGCGGCGGTGCGGTTACGGCACTCGATTACGCAAACAAACTTTATATAATACTTGTGGGTGTGTTTACGTTTGCAATAACAAACTTAATTTTTCCGTCGCTTTCACGCGCGGTTGCAAAAAAAGATAATGCGGAATTTGCATCTCTTATGAAAAATGCGTTAAGATATGTACTTTTTATTATTACTCCCGTTATGGCGGGTTTTCTGCTGCTTTCAACGCCCGTTATACGTCTTTTTTACGAGAGGGGAGCGTTTGGCGCGGAGTCAACAAATCTTACCGCGGCGGCACTGTTTTTTTATTCGCTCGGTATGCTGGGCTACGGTGTGCAGGAAATATGCAATAAGGCATTTTATGCAATGCATGACGGCAGAACGCCTATGACGGTATCTATGGGCGGAATTGCGGTAAATATTGCATTGAGCGTGTTTTTTGTGCTTGCGCTCGGCAAAGGCCATTGGGCGCTTGCTCTTGCGGCGTCTGTTGCGGCAAATATTATAGGAATTACAATGCTTTTTATTTTAAACAAAAAAGTAAAAGGTATTTTAAATAAACAAATGCTTGTATATTTTGTAAAAATACTGATAAGTGTTTTAATTATGAGTGCGTCGGTTTTGTTTATAAACAATCGGCTGGGTGATAATGCGTCAAAGGTCATTGCCGTTATGCTGCCTGCCTGTGCGGGTGCCGCGGTATACTTTGTGTGCTGTGCGGTGTTGGGCATAAACGAGATAAGCGGCATTGTAAAATCGGTGTGCGCAAGACGCAAGAACGGTTAATTTTAACCGACATTGAGAGGAGGCACAAGAAGATGAAGTGTGGAATAATACTCGGATTTTTTTATAATCTTTTTGTGACGGTTTTTAATTGGTTTGAAAACAGCTTTTTCAGAAAAATACAAATTGCGGTTGCAAATTTTTGGGGCAAAATATCCAAAAACAGCATTGCGGTATCGTATTTTACCACATTTCCCAATTATAAAGAGGCTTTGTTTTCAAGCCATATTTATATGTTTTTTCACAATCTTTTTCATATTGTAAAAAAACATTGCGAAAATCTGTTTGAACGTGTTGAGGACATTTATTTTATAAGCAAACTGCTCTTTGCCGCACGCAATATTTTAAACGTAAGCATAAGGGTTTACGGTATGGGCTGTGTGGGATTTGCCGCAGTCTTATTTGCGGTATCGCTTGTTTTGGGCAGTTTAACGCTTAACACGGCAGTTGCATCTGCCGCGGCAATTATAACAGGTATATTGTTTATATGCATAAACAAATCGGTTTCGTGTATTTTTAAAGGCAGTATTATATCCAAATTTGCGGCGTCGCTTTTTGACTATGATTATAATTACAAGGCAATAAATATTAATTGCAATAAGGCTTGTACCGCCTGGTATACGGGTGTGGGCGCCGTATTCGGCGGATTAACCGCGTGGGGAGGTATACCTGCTCTTGCGGTAATATTTGCGGTTTTGGCAATGTTTTTGCTTATATACGATTACCGTATCGGCATTTTTGCGGCTCTTATTATAATGCCTTTTGCGCCCACAATGCTTGTGGTTGCGGCGGTAATGGCGTCGTTTGCGGCATTTTTGTTCAGATTGCTGTTTGACAAAAAAACGGTTTTTGTTCACACACCACTCGATGTACCTGTTGTGCTTTTTATATTTGTATTGGCAATATCGGCGGTTACGTCGTTTGCGCGCGGTAACTCAATTACAATATTTTTAGTATATATGGCATTCGGTATATCTTATTTTCTTGTTACCAATGCCGTTAAAGGCAAAAGGCAGCTTTATGCGCTAATAACCGGTATGCTTTTTGCGGGACTCGGAGTTGCCCTATACGGAATATACCAGCACATATTCGGCTTTCCCGGCGCAGATACGTGGATAGACAAAGAAATGTTTGAAGATATTTCAACCCGTGTTATTTCAACATTTGGCAACCCAAATGTATTGGGTGAGTATTTGCTTTTGCTTATACCCGTATGCTGCGGATTTATTTTTGCACGCAACGGCGGATTTAACAAGTTTGCGGCACTGTGTATAACGGGCGCTCTGTGCCTTTGTATGATATATACCTATTCGCGCGGAAATTGGGTAGGTCTTATTGTTGCTATGGCGCTATTTTTTATGTTTTATGACGGCAGAATTGTTTGGCTGGGCATAATAGCCGCATTTTTTGCACCTCTTTTAATGCCGCAAACAATAATAGACCGCTTTTTAAGCGTTGGCGATACGTCCGATTCGTCAACCTCATACCGTGTGTATATTTGGATAGGAACGCTTAATATGCTGCGCGACTATTGGCTGTGCGGTGTTGGCTTGGGCAGTGAAGCGTTTAACCTTATTTACCCGTTCTATTCGTATTCGGGTATTGTTGCGCCGCACTCACATAACCTTTACCTGCAAATTATTACCGAAAACGGTGTAATGGGTATTTTGGTGTTTTTAATACTTATAATTGTATATTACCGCGGTGTTATATCAAGTGCGGTTAAGTGCCGTGACAAAATGCTTAAGGCCGTAATAATAGGACTTGCGGCAGGTATGTTTGGATATCTTGTTCAGGGAATGTTCGACAATGTGTGGTATAATTACAGAATAGTATTTATGTTTTATATAATAATATCGCTTACCGAGTGTGCGGTAAACATTGCTGTAACCGAAAGAGAGTAAAGAGAGTAAAAAAAGTTAATTATGCGTACATAAAACGGCATAATTTAAATTTCTTTCGGCTAAAGGAGGAAAGTATATGATAAAGGTTATTTATGTAATAAGCGACACCAATATAGGCGGTGCGGGCAAATGCGTACTTACATTTTTAAAGTATTATGACAGGTCAAAAATCAATTTAAAAATTATTTTGCCTCAATCAAGTTTGCTTATTCCCAAAATACGCGAGCTTGGCGGAGTATATATCGAGATAGAGGGCATAGCCGATCAATCTCTCGGCTTTTCGGCAATAAGAAGGCTTAAAAAAATATTTGCTGATGAAAAACCCGATATTGTGCACGCACACGCGTCAATGTCGGCACGTATTGCGGCACGGCTTTATAAAACCGATAACGGCAAACGTGCAAAAATTGTATTTACACGTCACAGTGTTTTTGAACCGTCAAAACTGCTGTCGAGCGGATTGGGCAAAAAAATAAACGGTTTTGTAAACAATAAAACAGCCGATAAAATAATAGCGGTTGCCGACGCGGCAAAAGATAACATTGTAAAAACGGGTGTAGATCCTCATAAAATTACGGTAATACAAAACGGCGTAGAGCCTTTAAGACGTGTTGACGAACAGGAATTTTTAAAACTAAAGGCAAAATATAATGCCGAGGACGGTGAGTGCCTGGGCGGTATTGCGGCACGGCTTAACGAGGTAAAAGGGCATATATATATACTTGAGGCGCTTAAAATGCTTAAAGACGACGGCATTAAAATGAAACTGCTCATTGCAGGTACGGGCGAATGGGAGCCTGTAATACGTAATAAAGCCGCCGAACTCGATATTGTGCACGAGGTTATAATGGCGGGATTTGTAGATGATGTTACGGGTATTATGAATTTAATAGACGTAAACATAAATGCGTCTTTCGGCACAGAGGCAACCAGCCTTGCACTGCTTGAGGGAATGAGCGTGGGAACGCCTTGTATAGTAAGTGACTTTGGCGGTAACCCCGGAGTGGTAACGGACGGTGTAAACGGCCTTATATTTAAAACAAAAGACAGCCGTGATTTATATTTAAAATTAAAACGTTTTATATGTGAGGACGGATTAAAGCAAAAATTAAGCGAGAATGCCGAAAAGGTATTTAACAGCAAATTCCGCGCCGAAATTATGACAAAAAAAACCGAACAGGTTTATTACGATTTATCGGAGGACAGATAAATGGAAAAGAAAAAATTTAAATTCAGTGTAATAGATGTTATTATATCACTTGCAATAATTGCGTTAATAGTTGCCGGGGTTAAAATAATAAACAAAACCGAAGTACGATCAAGCGGAATACCCGATGTGGAGTTTACCGTTGAAATAAAGCAAAAAACACAAAGCTATGCCGACAGTATAAAAAAAGGCGACGATGTTTACGACAGCGTTAAAGGCGGTTATTTCGGTACGGTTACAAATGTTGAGGCAAAGCCCGCAGAGGCGGTTGCGGCAGATACTGTTGACGGTAAATATGTAATGTCTCATTTTGAGGATCGTTATGACGTTTATGTAACAATTCACGGCACACCGAGTACATTTACCGATAAAGATGTAAAATTTGCGTCAAAAGAAGTAAAAATAGGCGAGGAAGCCTTTATAAAAAGCAAAAACTATACAGGCACGGGTTATATTGTAAAAATGGATATACTTGACGAAAACGGGGGTGCGGCAAAATGATTATAGATAAAAAAGGAAAGCTTTTCGGTAAAATAAATATAATCGATATTGCCGTTGTACTTATTATAGTAACGGCAGTATGCGTTACTTATTTTAAGTTTAATAAATCCGCGCACAGCGATGTATCCGAAACCAATTCGCACATTGAATATGTTGTAAAGGCAAAAGCGGTACGCGACTTTTCGGTTAATGCGGTAGAAAAAGGCGATAAAGTATACGATACCGAAAACGACGTATATCTCGGTACCGTTAAAAGCACACGTACCGAACAGGCAAAAGAGTTTTTAACCAAATCCAACGGTGAAATTGTGTATTGCGACCTGCCCGATAAATACGATTTGTATATAACAATAGAGGCCGACGCAAGGGTTAATAATTCGGGTGTGTATGTTGACGGCACAAAACCTATAATTAATAATTCAAATATTACAATAGGTACCAGACGCGTTAAAATGAAAACGGAAGTTACACAGATTAATAAGTAAATTCAATAATAAAAGACCGTAACGGGGTAATATTTTGCCTTGTTACGGCTTTTTAAATGTTATTTTATAAACATTTTTTTAAAAATTCTCTACAAAAGTTGTTGGCAAAATCAACGCAAGCTGTTATTATATATTTACCGGATGTAACTATTTTAGAAAATATTATGCCATTATTATTTCAGGCTTTACATATGATATTGTCAGAAAATCTGAATTGCCCGATAACCGACACGCAGAAACGGACGTGGTTAACAAAATTGCAAAAAATGCGGTGTTTCAATATCGGCGGCAAAATATAATTTAAATCATTAAAAAGGGGTTATGAAATTTGAATGTATAAAAAAACACATTAAAAAATTGCTGCAACAATTTTTTAATGTGCTCTGTGGATGTACTATAAAATGCATCATTCGAATACTAAAATTATAGCAAATCCTTTCCATCCTGTCAATTGGCAGGTTAAATAAAAACATAAAATTATTGTTCAATTGTCAATGATGGGTGGCACTTTTATTAAAAAATAAAATTGCTACTCCAATTTTACATTGTCAAGGTGGAGCGGTGGAGATTTTCTCCAAATTGAATTATTTAATCCCGTTTATTCTCCGATAACCATTATTTTAACGGTTCTTTCTCTGCCGCGTGTTGTGTCAAAATCAATAAAGTATATGTACCCGAATTCACCCAAATCAAGACAGCCGTCATCTATTACAATACTTTCGCTTCTGCCCATAACGGATGAGCGCAGATGTGCGTCGGTATTGTGACAGCCGCGTGCGTCCTCATCGTGCTTTTCGGCAAAGTCAAGCGCTTTTTTGCCGGGGTGCAAATATATACCCTCGTGTTTGCATACGGGTATAATATTATCAAACACATTTATAAGGTCTTGCTGGAGCGTTTCAAGCCCCGTAACCGACATATCAAACGCACATTCCTGTGTTGTAACCGAACAGGTTGTGTGATGTGAGTATACAACGGCAATGCCGTCTTTAATACCCGACTCGCCTACCGCTTGTTTTACATAATCGGTTACATTATGAAATGTATATGCCTTGTCGTTTGACATTACTTTAACTGCTTTTTTATAAACCATTTTATTTACCTGCCTTTTTTAAATCGTCTGCGGCACGTCTTACCGCACCTACCATTTCGTCTATCATTTCAATTGGGTTTGGAGCATTTACTATACCCGACGCCGCACCTGCCGCCTCGGAACCTGCCATAATAAAATCGTAAACCTGTTTACCGTTTGTAATTCCCGCCGCTTGCTCAATTAAAATATTTGGGTCTATTTTGCGTATTTCGCGTATAACCTCTTTAACATATCCCATATCGCTTACGCCGTTTGACGTACCGCCTATAAGCTCTGACGGCTCGGGATTTATAATGTCGGGGTGCAGCTGCGCTATTGCCTTTGTTTCGTCAACACTGTCGGCGCACGCAAATACAAGCATATCAAGCTCGTTTGCACGCTCAATTGTTTTCTTTATTGCAGGTATTGACATGGGTTTTTCGCAGTGGTTTACCACAACCCCCTCGGCGCCTGCCGCTTTTAATGCTTCGGGCAAAATATCTGCCATACCCCTGCCCGGGCGGAGTGTATCCATGTACGGCGCAAGCACTATTAAATGCTTTGTGTTTTCACATACACGGCGGATTTCAACCGCCGGAGTAATAAATAATACATCTATATCGTATTTTTCCGCCGCTCTGTCCGCTGCTTTGGCATATTCCAAAACGGTATCTCCGTATATGTAATTTTTTGTTCCTATTTCAAAATATGGTGTTCTGATTTTTCGTTTCATTTTAACCTCCGTTTTGTCGCAAAATAACGGCATACAATTAATAAAGCTTTATCTCTCCTGCTGAAGTGTATAGTGCACGTCAAATGCCTTTTCTTCGTCGGTAAATTTGCGCTTTGTGTCAATTACTTCTCCGTTGTTCCACTTTCTGTCGCCAACATCTTCGGTTGTACCCATAACGGTAATGTTTACCTGTCTGCGGCGCGCAAGCACGTGATCCCAATCAATAAAATATACGTGTGCAAATTTCCCGCCGTCAACAACGCCGTCTTTAACAGTCATTGTTTCGGATCTGCCAAAGAAACAGCTGCGCAAGTGTCCGTCGGTATTCATACTCGAATAGTCGCCCGGCTCGTTTACGTATCTGCCGTACTGTGCGTGAATGGGACCTGGGTGGCGGTATTGGTGTTCTTCGGCAAAGTCGGGTATCATTTTGCGCATTATGTCCAATAAGTCGTGCTGTAAATATTCAAGGTCAAACGAGTCTATATCGTGCGAACATTCCTGAACCATTACCGAACAGGTTGTGTGATGTGATACAATGCTTACCGTACCGTTTTTAATGCCCGACGCTTCAACTATTTCGTTTACTTCTTTTGAAATATCGTGAAATGTGGGTATCCATCCTCTTGACTGTAATTCAACTTCTTTTTGAAAAACTTTAAATTCCATTTTTATTTTCTCCTTTATTTTTGTTTAATCTTTCCCCAACCGCGCCGTTTGGGTGTATAAGTGCAAACATTTTGTTTGTATATTTTGTTTCTTCTATAAGCGCCGCCTGCAATGCGTGAAATATAACCGCAAGTGCGGTTGATGATGTTGTGCCTTGAGAATTGTATTTGTCAGTTTCACGGTTTACGTGCTGTTTTAAAACAGCGTCGGCACATTGTGCAAGCGGTGAGTCGATGTTTTCGGTTACCGTAATAATTTTTACTCCCTTTTTTTTGCAGATTTCCATTATAGGCAAAAGCTCGCCTGTTTTGCCTCCGCGTGATGCAAAAAGCATTACATCTCCTTTTTTTAAAAAACCTGTTCCGCCGTGAACCGCCTCGGCAGGCGATATAAAGCGTGCCGAAAGTTCTATGCAGCACATAAGGTGAGCAAAGTGGCGGCATAAAATGCCCGAGTGTCCGCAGCCCGACGCGGCTATGCGCGGGGCACTCTTTAGCAGTTCAACAGCTTTTGAAAATTGCTCATCATCAAAAAAATCAAGCATTTCTCCTATACAGTCGCGCTCGGTTATGTATGCTTGTTTTGCATATTCAAGTGCCTTTTTACTTATTGCCATAACACTCACCTAAAAATCAAGTATGGTTTTATCTCCATACACGCTTTTCCAATCATTTTCAAAGCCCAAAACCGCCGCGTCCGTCATAGGGTGCGATATAACGGCTTTTAAAATATCTTTTGATACCGTAACGCTGTGACAGCCGGCAAGTGCGCATTTGTGAACCTGTTCCGCATTTTTAAAACTTGCGGCAAGCACCTTTGTATCAACACCGTATGTTTTGTACTGTTTAACAATTTCCGCCACAACATTTGTTCCGTCACCCAAAATATTATCAAGACGGTTTACGTAAGGTGCGGCAAAAGACGCTCCCGCCTTTGCGGCAATAAGTGCCTGTGCAGGGGTAAAAATAGCTGTCATAGTAACACCTATGCCTTCGTTTTTTAATATTTGGGTTGCTTTAAGCCCCTCTTCGCCTATAGGTATTTTTATAAATATATTACCGCCTGTTTTGTCTTTTATTGTTTTTGCTTCTTCAACCATTTTTTCGGCTGTTGTTTGCACTGTTTGTACGTGCAGCATTTTGTCTTCGCCTATAACCGAACGGATTTCTTTTAAAAGTTTCCAAAAATCCGTCTTTTCCTTTGCAATTATTGACGGGTTGGTTGTTACACCGTCGAGAGGATAAAACTCACAGCAGTGTTTTATATCGTTTATATTTGCAGTATCAAGTATATATAACATAAATTTACACCCTCTTAAAATATAATAATTTTAAAATTCACGTACATATTTTTCCGTAATTTTATTGTATTTAAGCTTTTTAACTCTTACATTTTTAAATTCCCACCAGCTTGAATATGCTTCAAAGCCTATCTTGCCGTACTTTGTAACATCAATAGGGTCGGGGTCTGTTATCTCAAGCGCAAGCTTGCCGTCAACAAGTACAAATATTTTGCCGTCTATATTGCCAAATTGCATTTTGTATTCTTTGCCCGGTACAAAATCAAGCATTTGAGTTGCGGCGGTAAGTTTATATTCGGGCGATTTTTCAAATCCCACATTGCCGTGCCAAAATGCTTCTATTCCCGTAACGTACGCAATATCGCGCTCGTCCTTTTGCATATTCCACGAACCGTTAATCATAATGTTAATATCGTGCGTGGATGGGGCAACCGTTCTTACCGTTACCTCAAGCATATTGTTGCCGAAAAAGTCTTTTTTGGATATTATCATACCCGGGCAGCAATCGGGGTTTTTGCCTACAACCCATCCGTCTTTTGTGTACCAAGTGCCGCCCTTTATTTCAAAATCTTTAAGCATTTGTTCATCCGTGTACTCATCTTGTGAATATATGGTTTCGCTTTCGTTTAAAAATACATCTGTACCCGCAAGCAAAAGATGACCTTCGTCAATGTTTTTTTGTACGTCAGCTCTGTATTCAAATCGTTTTCGTTGTGTACGCATTTTTCTCTTTTTACTCCTTTTTTTGTTATTTAACCACTTCAATATCAAGCAAATCGCATACTTGCTCAACCTGTTTTACGTGGTCGCCGAATACCGTTATAATATGCTGACCGGGTACTTTATCTATGTATTCGTCAATATCCATACCCGTTTCAAGTATAACGGCGGGAAAATCGGGTGTGGGTTCCTCCCAGCCAAGTTCTGTCCACTTTGGCGACGGTTTTGTTTTGCCTTTTGCAAGGAATAATTTATATTTGCCGTCCGCACAGAAAAATCTTGCAAATGTAATTTCGCCGCATTTAAGTTTTGATACATTGCTTATTCCCGTATTGTATTCTCCCAAATTTGCCGATTTGATTTTTATGTCGCCGTCTGCAAAATCATTGGGAATAAATCCGCATACACCAACAAGAACGTCGTTTTTTATTACCTCATAATGTTCCAAAAATGCCGATGTACTGTTAGTTACCGTTGAAAGAATAATGCTTGTTACCAAACCGTATGCGTCACATTCGCATATTACCGATAAATCTTTGTTTGCCAAAAGCGATTGTGCAAGGCAGGGGTTAAAGCCAAGTTTAGTTATACCGTCAACACATTTAACTGATATTGCGTCAAGCGCTCTGCCGTTTGCCTTGTCTTTCATAGCAAGGTAGAGCCGTGCAACGTTTTCAAGCGGTTTGTCGGCAACGGCATTTTGCATTTTAACGGTGCTTTTAATCATATCAACCGTTTGTTTAACTTGCTCGTCCGAGAATGTTTGCATTAAGTTTGCAATTTCGTAACCGCAGTAATTTTCTATGTCAATTCCGAGTTTTTTAAACAGCTGTGTTTTATCGTAAGCGCAGGTGTAAAGTCCCATATCGGCATATCCTATAAGACCTATCCGCGATTTTTTAATTCTTTTTGCGCATTTTACGGCGTGTATGTATTCTTTTACTTCATCATAACGGTGCGCCTCGTCGGGTTGTTCCAATATAACTTTGTATTTAAACCCAAATTCTTTAACAACGGGCAAAAACCCCGTAATTCCCGCAGCTGCCGCAGGTGAGTGGAGTTTACCCGTTTTATCGGTTACACCGCCTATGCCCCATATAAGCAAGGGTACGTTTGTGTAATTTTTTATAATGTGCATTACATTTGGCGTAATGTGCCACGATAAAAAGTTAATAATAAACAAATCGCAGGTTTTATCTTTTATTTCATCTGCCACCTTTTGTGCGTCCGAAAAATTCATAACGGTAAATTTACCTGTTATGTTACATTCCATATTTTCAATTTCAGCACAAATCTCGTCTGCAACATTTTTTAAATAGTCTTGCGGATATTGCTGCTCTCCTACATTTAAAATAATTGCGTTTACATTTTCGGTGTTTTTCATTTTTAAAAAGCCCCCTTTAAATTTTTATATAATTCTTTATATTTTTCATAATATTTTTTATATGCCTTTGCATCTTCGCTGTCCGGCAAATATTTTTTTTGGTTGGCAGATAATTTTTTTATTGCTTCAAATACGTCTTTGTATTCTCCATATGCCACTGCGCCCAATATAGCCGCACCGAGTGCCGTTGTTTCGGAATATGTGTTTGAGTTTATTTCGCAATTGCATACTGACGCTTTAATTTTATTCCACAATTCGCTTGCCGAACCTCCGCCGAGCGATTTTATTTCTTTTATATCCATTCCTTTTTGGTGTAATGTCTCAACGGTTTCTTTAAGCATATATGCCACTCCCTCAAGTACACTGCGTGACATATCGCATATTGTGGTTGAAAGCGAAATGCCGAAAAACACTCCTTTTGCATTGGGAATACTGTCGGGAAAATTTTTGCCCGAAAAGTGTGCCAGCATAATTAAACCGTTACTGCCGGCAGGTGATTTTTCGGCATATTTGTCAATCATTTTGTAGCTTGGTATTCCCAACTTTTCGGCGTCATAGCATATTTTTGCGCCCAATGTGTCTTTAAACCATTTAAGCACAATACCTGCAGTGTTACAATACGGCATATATATGTAGCTTTCGTTAAAGTGTTTGTATATTGTTACGGGAGTGGTTACGTCAAAATCGGGGCGGGTTACAGTTGCACCCACAACAAGTGCCGTGCCCGTAGTTTCGGTTACACAACCGTCATATACGTTGCCTGCGCCTATTGCCGAACAAATTTGGTCCATTGCGCCTGTTACAACTGCGCATTTATCGGTTAAACCACATTCGGTGTTTTTAACATCAGATACAATTGTACCGCAGTTTAAAACATCGGGCAATTTGGACTTATCGATATCGCATAACTTAAAGAGCTGTGTACAGTATTCGTCTTTTATTATGTCGTACCATCCGGTTGACGATACAAGTGATTTTTCGGTGACAAACTTACCCGTAAGTTTCATTATGAGGTAATCTTCCAAAAGCAAAAACTTATATGTTTTGTTGTAAATGTCGGGATTATGTTTTTTTATGTACATAAGTTTGGCAAGGGGCAGGGCGCCGTCGGGCTGCCACAACCCCGTAACCGAGTAAAACTCTTTTTTGCCAAAATTGTTTATTATATAATTAGCCTCTTTTTCCGCCCGAGTGTCCAGCCATACTATGGCACGCTGCAATGGGGTGCCTGATTTATCAACGCATACAAAAGTTTCACCCTGTGTTGTAAATGTAACGTCTTTTATGCTTTGCGGCTGTATGCCGCCGTTTATTATCTCACGCGTACACTCGCAAAATGTGCTGTAGTAAACCTCGGCGTCAAGCTCTGCTGTGTTGGCTGTATATATAAGGCTGTATTCGCGCGCACATTTTTTAACCTCATTAAAATTATTGTCAAAAAGTATGCATTTCATAGCTGTGGTGCCTACGTCAAACGCAAGGTGAAAAACCGCATTTTTATTATCGTTTGCCATAAGTTCACACCCTTATTTGTAGTATTCCTTCATATCTGCATTGCAGGGCAGAGCAAATATGTCGTCAATAAGTTTTTCCGCCTGTTTTTTTGATTTTGTCCACGGGTCCATCATAACAAGGTCAATCAAAAGTTCTTTGCTGTGGTTTTCAAATGCTGCAAGTTCTATTTCAACAGGCGCAATTCTGTCACGCAAAAGATGTGCCATTATGGGTTTGGGCAAACCGTTGTTATGAATGGGGTGTATTCCGTTTTTGTCTACTCTTGCGGCAATTTCAACTTCGTAATCGGTGGGAAGTCCTTTCATATAACCGCCGTCGTTTAATATATTTACCACAACTTTATTATCGGTATCGTATGCAAGACCTTCAATAAGCGGTATCATAGGCTCGTCCGATGCAACCGATGAAAATACGTCGGATACTTTAATGCTCTTATCCTCAACAACACGTTTAATATTTGCAACCGATTTGTCACAGTCTTTAAAGTAACGCTCATACCATTTAAGCGGGTCGCTTTGGTATTTTTCCTGCGTTTCGCTGTCGGTATGGTATTCCCATCCCCACGCTCCGCCTCCGGGGCTTGCTGTATCTCCTATTGGGAACAAACCGAATTTTTTGTAAAGGTCTATTGCCTTTGCACCTATTTCGTCTGCCGCAAGGCCGAATTTTTCAAATTCTTTTTTATCGGGAACAAGAAGTCCGTTGTGGCTGTCAAGCCATTCGTTTAAAAGTTTATACCCGTCTTTGCCGTTGTATCTAAAGCTTGTAAGCCAAATAAAGTGGTTTACTCCCGCAATTTCAAATCCGAGTTTTGACCTTTCAAGTCCCATTGCTTCAATAAGTTTATATACACCCGTATATCCGTGGCACATACCTATAATTTTAGCGTCTTTATACTTTCTCGAAAGATATGTTACACCACCCTGTACAGGGTTTGCAACCATAATATAGTACGCCTTGGGGCATATTTTAAGCATATCAACCAATATTTCCTCCATAAGTTTTAACTGATGGAAGTTTATAAAAAATGCCTCGTCGTGTAAAACGTGTAAACTGCCTCCAAAACGGTAACCGTTATCGTATGCTACCTTAATTCCCTGTTTAAAGCGTTCGTGACCGTAATCAAGCGCAACGTTAAGCACAAAATCGGCACCCTGCATAGCCTCGCATCTGTCGGTTGTTTTAATAATGTTAATATCAAGATTCATTTCATCGGCATATCGTTTGCACAAGCCGTAAATTGCCTCCAATCTTTCGATATTTATGTCCATAAGCGAAACGGTGCTGCCTTTAAATCTGCTGTTTACGCAAATATCTTTAATAAGATTAAGCGAAAATACAGCGCTTCCGGCTCCTATAATACAAATTTTACAAGACATATCAAACATTCTCCTCTCTCAAATTATGTACTTATATACTCGTCTATATGAGTTATTTTAAGAATAACACAAAAACCAACGCTTGTCAATAGTTATGTTAAACTTTATTTTATTTTTATGTAATATTTTTTACAGAATTTCTTTCGGTTATATGTGGCTTAAACACTTTTGTATACGGAAACGGTATTTTGCCCGATGTAATATCGTAAAGTGCAGCTGCAGCCGCCTCGCCGAGTTTGCCTTTAGGGTGTGCCACGCTTGTAAGCGACGGTGTAACCGTTGCAGCAATAACCGTATCATCAACGCTTATAACCGATATGTCGTCGGGTACGCTGTAATTATTGTTTTTTAATATTTCCAAGCACTCTTTTGCCGTAAGGTCGTTATAGCAAAAAAGCGCCGTTATATCGGGATTTTTATTTAATGTTTCCATAAGGCTGTTTTCAAGCGAAATCGAGCAGTCTGCCATATAGGGTGTTTTTTCGATTCGTTTTATAAATCCGTCCGTTCTTTTTACAGAATCGGAGTATTTATTATTATGTATTACGCACATATTTTTATGCCCGTGTTTTATAAGATAGTCCGCCGCTTTAAATCCAACTTCAAACTCGTCAAAAACAACATACGACTGTACAATGTTTAAGTACGTACCGTCAAGCATAATGTATGGAATACCCTCGCGTATAAGGCTGTTAAATATTTGCTCAATTTGTTCGGTTTGCTGATTTGCGGCGGTACAAGGCTGCACAATAACTCCGTCGGAGCCTTTGGATATTATTTCATTTATAAGTCCGGTAATTGTTTCATTATTGTTTTTTGTATCGTTAATTACAAGGTCGCATTGTTTATCTTCAAAAACCTTGCATATTGTGCGCAAATAGTACGGTATAAAATAAACGTCCGACATATTAAGAAGCAAATCGAATTTTAATTTTTTTCCATTCGACGGTACTTTGGTGCAGTATGTGCCTTTGCCGTGCTGTTTTGAGAGCAAGCCTTCGTTTACAAGCACCGAAAGAGCCTGTCGTATTGTAAGGCGGCCTATCTGATAAAAATTTACCATTTCGTTTTCACTCATAAGTTTATCGCCGGGTTTAATATTTCCGCATTCTATATCATTTCTTATTTTATTCGCCAATTGTATATAAAGCGGTATTTTGTTTTCTCTGTTTATCATATAATAAATCCTTCCGAATAATCGTCTTATATATATAAGTATAAATGTTTTTTTCGTTTTGTCAAGTATTATATTAAAAATGTAACACATTTAAAGCCTTTTACATATTATACACTAAATCAGATTTTAAATGAGCAATAACCGCTCTTATGTCTGAATACTTTTTCGGAGGTGTAGTATATGTTTGGTAATAACTGCTGCAATAATGGTCTTTTTGGTTCAAATGACGGAATACTTTTCTTTATTTTGGTATTCTTGCTTTTGTTTGGCTGCTGCGATAACAACGCAGGTAACGGCAATGGCTGCTGCAATAATTAATAGGGGAGGATAATTATGTTTAACTTATTCGGAAACAACGGTTGCTGCAACGGAGAAAGCAGCACAATTTTATGGTTTATAATTCTTGTTATTTTATTGTTTATGAATAACGATGATAACGGCTGTGGCTGCGGCTGTGACAATAACTGCGGCTGCTGATAAATATACGGGAGGTAACTTTTAATGGGAGATTACTGTAACCCTTGCAATCCTTGCAACAATTCTTGTAACAACGGTTGCAATAACGGCTGGTTTAACGGCACAAACGGTATATGGATTATAATTGCAATTATTGTAATTATATGGCTATTTGGCGGTAACGGCAATAACGGCGATTGTTGCTGCTAGGCAAACGAGACTCGAACACGCATTGCCTGACGATGGATGTTTTTGCAATCT
>OIXG01001633.1_pt1 | contig 20454 bp, 28 predicted proteins | sample 1587731 | NCBI WGS metagenome assembly OIXG01 (sample SAMEA3888908, study PRJEB22519) | human gut metagenome | biome: human gut; feature: human-associated habitat; material: faeces | place: Denmark | collected 2010
GACGGAAAAGTTCCGAAACGCTATGTATCCAGAAGCGGAGAACTAAGCGAGAGCGTAGCGGCCTGTGAAAACGGTTGCGGCGCATACTGGGAAGATGAAGATTTTTCCATCGGGCAAGACGGGATGTTCTACGACAATAAATACACAGAGGATGGACAGACATGAAAGCAAGACAAGTGGAAATCCTGCCCTGTCCGTTTTGCGGAGCAAATCCGTGCCGCATCGCAGAAAAAAGGGAGGTCGTCAACACCGAAACCGGTGAAGCGATAAGTAGTAATATCGGCATTACGCATTGGAAGCATCCCGAAACGCCTGATTGCATTTTGGGATTCGGGATGTTTTTTCTCGACACGCCAGACGACATCCAAAGGTGGAACAGCAGAACCGATAAAGCAAAATCTAACCCCGAAACTTGAAAATGATTCAAGCGCATTTCAATCTTTAACCATCAAATTTGAAAATTGGAGGACAAAATTTATGTTTCCGCAGAGAAGAATGACGACCGACACCCCGGACGGGAATTACTCGCAGGCTCTCAACCTGTTCGTGCGCGGCGAGGACGGCTGGGCGCAGATGCCCAGCCGGAGCATCAGCCTCAACGACTACATGAAGCAGCTTATCAAGGCGCACAACGCAGATATTGACACCGAGGGAACGCCGGAGGAGCTCGACATGACCCTGTGCGAGCATCTGTTCGACGGCCCGGAGACCATCGAGGGCCTGCTGGCAGAGCACTACACCCTCTCGTGGGCTCTCGCCTCGCTGCGCGACAAGCTCAAGCATTACGAGGATGCAGGCATCCCGGAGATTATGCCGGGCGGCTTGCAGACTATCGACCGCGCTATCGAAACCTACGGCAAGGACGCCCAGCTCACCAAAGCTGTGGAGGAGATGTCGGAGCTCACCAAAGCCCTCTGCAAGTACAAAGAGTGCCAGCGCAAGTACGACAACCCGCTCAATCGGAAGCCACAGGAAGTGTACTCGAACATAGAGGAGGAAATTGCCGACGTTTTCATTATGCTGGTACAGTTGCTCGCATTTTTCAGAGGGCGCGAGAGTGTCAGCATTACGAAAATTGTATGGGACAAGCTCGACCGGCTCAAGGATAATCTGGACAAAGAGACGGCAAAGCAGGAGGGCGGCAAGGATGAATCACCGGAACATTGATATTTACACCTGCGAGCATTGCGGACAGGAGTTTTACAGCGAGGCCGAGTGCAGAGAGCACGAAGAAACCCATACGCTGAATTTTGAGAATGCGGCGCCCGAGGAGCTTGCCGAGGAACTTGAAACGCTTGGCGATTATGCCTACAGCTACCGCATCGGAGACAGCGTCATGGGAATGACGGTAAAGTCGTACAGCAACCTTATGAGTGCAGCGGCCAGATGTCTGCGGAAGGGAGCCGACAATGCCGGAAAAGAGTGAGTTCGACAAGGCGCTCGGCGAGCTGTACGACCTGACCGAGTGGGAGGACGCGGAGGCGGCCATCCGGGAACTCCACGCGCGGGGGCCGGAAATTGAGCGGCTCTATCTCGACAGCAAGATTCTCCCCGGAGAGCTGCGAGCCCTCGTTATGGTGAGTAACTGCCTCGAGCGTGAGTTTATCCATCGGCAGCTTGCCACCGGGCAGCTGCTTCACATGAATGTTTTATAGGAGACAGCGCAATGAGCGATGATGGTATGTTTTGCCCGTACAAGAAAAGCACGAAACGGGAAGTGAGCTACTCGTGGATTAGCCGGACCGAGATTACAACGGAGCGTTTCGGCTGGTGCTCGGAAAAGAAGTGCATGGCCTATGAGAATGGCCGCTGCAAGCGGCTGGAAAGAGAGGGAACCCAGTGAAGAAAAGAAACTGCCGGATGACCGGCGAGGAGAAGAACGTACATGAGCGCGCTGTGAAGCTGCGCAAGATGACCGACGAGAAGCTCGTGGAGCATATCGACCACATCCGGGAGGAGGCCTACAACACCGGCTACTCTGAAGCGGAGGCCAATCGCGCAGCAGCCCCGGCCCCGGGCAAGACCCTGCCGCAGCTCCTCGAGCAGCTCAACGCCGGAGAGTGTAAGGGCATCAAAAGCGCGACCGCCTACAAAATCGAAGAGTTCGCCCGCCAGCAGGGCTACCTCGAATGAGCGGCCCGGTAAAGGACCCGCTCCGGGCATTGCAGGGAGCACGGAGCCGCGCGCAGGGCGGGCAGCTCGAGGAGAGAATCGAGGCATCCTGCACCCGGCTGGCGGAGGCAGGCCGCGCGGACATCAGCAAGACACCGGAGCCCATGCGGCCGGTAAGCCAGCCGAACAAAACGGGCCAGTTCCGCGCAGTCTACACAAAAAAGGCGGAACCAGACTTCAAAGGCGTCATGCTCGGCGGCCGCGCGGTGATGTTCGAGGCAAAGAGCACCGGGACCGGCAGGCTGAACAAAGACCGCGTTCTCCCGGAGCAGGCCAAAAAGCTCGATTCCTACGAAGCCCTCGGCGCGCACTGCTTCATCGTCGCCACATTCGACGGGCTGCGGATGTACAGAATCCCGTGGACAGTCTGGCGCAGCATGAAGCAGCGGTACGGCCGGAGCTATGTCACGGAGCCGGACCTCAAGGAATACGCGGTACGGTTTGGCCCGGGCTTTACCCCGGACCTGATGCGGGACATCCCAACGATGGACGACATCAATCAGATCTCGTGCGCGAGCGATGTGCTCACGGCGTTCTGCGGGATGCCCTACGGAACGAAGCCGGAGACGGACGAGTGGCGCGCGGCCGTGTGCAGGTTGAGCCGCCTGATGAACTGGACGACGCCGGAACGCTTTATGCTGGTGAACGAAATACGGAGGGAGCAGCCGAACATGGAAAAACCGATATTCTCATTTATGGGTGTCCCCATCACGGAGGACAGCGCGGGCAAGCTCGCAGAGGCCATGAAGAAAAGCGGGGTCTCTGCACTCGAAGTGGTGGCAGCCTGCGAGACGCTCAAGAAAATTTCCAAAGCCTTGCTCGACGAGCTGCCGGGCGTAACCGAGGAGGAGCATAATGACTGAACAGGAAATTGTGATGATGGCCGCAGAGGTGGCGGCAAAGGCGGCTGTCGCTGCCGTTCGGGCCATCTTAGGGAAAGAGATACAGGAGAGCGTCGAGGCCGCTGTGACGGACGCTGCCCGCCTCGGAGCAGAGGCCAGCATCAAGGCCGTGGAGCAGGAGCGCAAGAAGTTCCGGGACAGCCGGAGCGACCGGAGATACCGGAATACCAAGCTCCTGCTGCGGAACTATACCGTGCTCAACGCCAACTGCTCCCACGCAGTATACGACGCGGCCAGCGCGGCCACCGGAGAGGAGAGCGTCGAGGAAATCGTGGAGGCACTGGACGAGCTGCTCGAGGAGAACCTCAAGGTCGAGAGCATTATGAAGTCGGCAGCCCGGACGCAGCTTATCATGCGCCATGTGAACAGGATGCTCGGAATCTACAAGGTCGTCTGCGAAAACAGCGTAGACGAGGGCGAGCAGAGGCATTACCGCGTCATCGAAGCCCTCTATCTGAGAGACCGGCCGCTCTCCCCGACGACCGTAGCGGAGCGGGAAAAAATCGACAAGCGGACGGTCTACAAGGATGTGGACGCGGCTTGCGCCACACTCTCCGCCCTGATTTTCGGCATTGACGGCATCAAGAAAGCCTGACGGCACGAGACGGACGACCCGTTTCGGGGCAAAAACGCGGCATTGACAAGGCACTATACGAGTGCTAAACTACAAAATGTAGAATACCAACAGCAAAAAGAAATCCCCTAAACCCATAATTTTTTCTCCTATTTGACAGGAGCCGCCTTGCGCAGGGCGGCTCCTCTTTTTTATGCGCAGGAGCGACCCGAAACGGGTCACGGAGGAACGGCAGATGAAAATTATCACTCTGCCGGTGAGTGACCTCCATCCGGCGGACTACAACCCGAGGAAAGACCTCGCACCGGGCGACAAGCAGTACGAAAAGCTGGCCCGGAGCATCGAGACCTTCGGCTACGTTGAGCCCATCGTATGGAACCGGACCACCGGCAACATCGTAGGCGGCCACCAGAGGCTCAAGGTGCTGGTGCAGAAAGGCTACACCGAGGTACAGGTGGTAGAGGTCGAGCTCAACGAGCAGGAGGAGCGCATCCTCAATGTTTCGCTCAACAAAATTTCCGGCCGGTGGGACAACGAGAAGCTCACCGCGATTCTGGACGAGCTGAAAGAGCAGGGCGAAATGGCCCTCACCGGCTTTGATGACTGGGAGCTCGATGCTCTCAAGGTTACATACGACCACATCGAGGACCTGCTGAACGAGGACTTCTCCGACACCGGAAAGAGCGAGCCGAACAGCTACACAATGACATTCACCCAGCCCGAGGAGGTTCACGAGGCGATGGACAAGTACATCGACGAGAACCCCGCAGGCAAGGTTGAGCTGGCGCAGCTGCTCGTGAACAAGGCAAAGGGGCTTATCTGATGGAAATTATCAAAAAGAGAATCGCGGACATGGAGCGCGCGGAGTATAACCCTCGCGTGGAGCTTATGCCCGGCGATGACGAGTACGAGAAGCTCAAGAGGAACATTGACAGGTTCGGCGTGGTAGTCCCGGTAATCTGGAACAAGCGCACGAACCGCGTCGTGTCCGGCCACCAGCGTCTCACCGTGCTTATGAACGAGGGCGTCACCGAGACGGACGTATCTGTTGTTGACCTCGACGAGACCGCAGAGAAGCAGCTCAACATCGCCATGAACAAAGTGACGGGCGAGTGGGACGAGGTAAAGCTCAAGGAGCTGCTGGATGGCCTTGGAGATGCGGCCCCGGAGACGGGATTCGACCTGTATGAAATCGAGGCCCTCGAAAACAACGTGGACGATCTCGTAGACGGCGACTTTCTCGACAGCGAGCTCAAGAGCATCGAGGAGACGTTCAACATCTCGCTCAAGTTCAGCGCGGAGGACCGCGACGTCCTGAAAGAGTACATAAAGGACAACGGCAAAGAGGACCTTGTTGCTGTAATCGTCCAGAAGATTAGAGGTGAGATTTAATGGGCTGCAAATGCGGGAGCCAGATTATTCTCTGTAACCTGCCTGTGCGTTTCGACACCTATCGCGGCTGCTCACACGGCTGCCGGTACTGCTTCGCACAGAAGAAGAACGACATTAGCCACATCGAGCGCGACGAAAGCGTAGACGGCCTGCGCTCCTTTATCGAGGGCAAGCGCGGCAACGAAACGGAGTGGTGCGACTGGAACATCCCCATCCACTGGGGCGGCATGAGCGACCCGTTCCAGCCGGTCGAAAAGCAGATTCGCGCCAGCTACGAGTGCCTCAAGCTGCTGGCGGAGACGAAATACCCGTTTGTGGTGAGCACAAAGGGCCGCCTCGTTGCGGACCCGGAATACCTCGACCTGTTGGCACAGTGCAACTGTGTGCTGCAAATCAGCATGGTGTGCAGCAAGTACGACCGCCTCGAACGCGGGACGCCCAGCTACGAGGAGCGGCTCTCCATCCTCAAGACGGTATCGGCCAGAGTGCAGCGCACCATCGTCCGCATCCAGCCGTATATGCCCGAGGTGTTCCATGACGTTGTGAAGAACATCCCTCGCATCGCGGAGGCAGGAGCCTACGGCGTCATCGTGGAGGGCATGAAGTTCTTTAAGGCTAAACCCGGCATGACGAAAATCGGCGGCGACTTCTGCTATCCGCTGCCCCGCCTCCGGCACGATTTTGAAGCCATCAAGGCGGAGTGCCATCGGTACGGCCTGAAATTCTACAGCGGCGAGAACCGGCTCCGCGCGATGGGCGACAGCATGACTTGCTGCGGCATCGACGGCCTGCCCGGATTCCGGCCGAACGAGTATAACCTCTGTATGCTGATGAACGGTAAGAACCCGGAGCCGACGGAAAAGATGAAAGAAGTCGGAACAGGCGGACCGTTCAAGACGCTGAACCAGAGCGCAGGCAGCGGGCGCAAAATTGCAAAGCAGAGCTTTTACGGCCTGATGCAGGAGGAGCTTGCCAAAAAGACCGACTACCACAGAAAGGTGTTTGGACTGGATGAATGAGTATAGCCTGACGCCGGTTCAGGAGGTAGACGGGCTGCACATCAAGCGGGACGACCTTTATGCCCCGTTTGGCCCCGGAGAGGTGAACGGAGGAAAGCTCCGGCAATGCGTGATGCTGGTGAACAGCGTCAAGAAGGACTACAAGAGCCTGCTGACGTATTGCAGCATCCACTCCCCGCAAGCACCCATCACCGCAGCGGTTGCCCGGGCAAACGGGATGCCGTGCAGAATCGTGTACGGCGGAACCACCCGGGAGAGCGTTGCGACTCTGCCTATGCCCCGGCTGGCGATGAAATATGGGGCGTCCATAGTGCTCGCAGCACGTTCCGGCCGCCACAGCATTTTACACGCCCGCGCAAAAGAGCTGGCGGCGCAGGAAAACAGCTTTATTGTCCAGTACGGCATCAATATCATCGGGTACGGCGACACGCTGCTAACCGCAGTTGCGGCGCAGACAGAGAACCTCCCGGACGATATAGAAAACCTCGTGATGACCTGCGGCAGCGGCATCACCGCCACCGGCGTGATGATAGGACTGCACAGGTACGGGAAACGGGTCAAGAGGATGCACCTCGTAGCCACGGCCCCGGACCGGCGCGGATTCATCCATGAGACCCTCAAAAAGTACGGTGCAGACCGAGAGTTTGAGTACCACGACCTTTTCCACAGCCCCGGATTCGTCTATGAGAAGTCCGCAGCGGCCACATGGGGGGGCATTCGCCTGCATCCTCATTACGAGGCAAAGACGATGCAGTGGTTTAGAAGCTCCGGCATCGCACCGGAAAGCACCCTATTCTGGATTACGGGCGCGGAGCCTCGCAGCCCGGGACAGAGCTGAAAGTGAGGAGAGGAGGACAATGCCGAATAGGACCAAAGACGACCTTTGGGAGCGTCAACCGGGCGAAAGCGCGCAGGCCTACGAGGCATTTGCCATCTACCGAGATATGGGCTCAAACAGGAGCCTACGGGTCGTTGCCGAACAGTTATCCAAGAGTGACACGCTTATCAAGCGTTGGAGCCGCGAGAAAAAGTGGGGAGAACGCTGCCGAGCGTATGACAACCATTTGGATGACGTAGCCCGACAAGAGGCACTCCGAAAGTACAAAAAAATGAGGACCCGCCACATCGGCATCGCCTTGCAGCTCCAAGAGAAAGCCCTCGCGGAGCTCAAGAATCTGCCGGACGGGTCGATGACGCCAAAGGACATTATCCAGTTCCTCGACAAGGCCACAGAGCTTGAGCGGGATAACCGGATGGAGGAGGCAGGCGTCACGGCCGGAGGCAAGACGGCGGAGGAGCAGGAGGAAACAACGCTCTCCCTCGCCGATGAAATCGCGGCCGCATACGAGAACCGGAAACGAGGAGAACAGACGTGATGACCCAAGAGGCTATCCTGTACTACGCAGACCACCCGGCTGATTTTGTCGAGGACCTGCTCCACGTTACGCCGGACAAGAACCAGCGCGCCATATTGGATTCTGTGGCAAAGAACCAGATGACGAGCGTCCGCAGCGGCCACGGCATCGGCAAGAGCGCGGTCGAGGCGTGGACCGTTATCTGGTTTATGTCAACCCGGCCATTTCCCAAAATCCCTTGCACGGCCCCGACGCAGCATCAGCTATTCGATATTCTGTGGGCGGAAATAAGCAAGTGGCTGCGCAACAATAAAGCCCTCGAGCGGGAGCTGATGTGGACAAAGGAAAAGGTCTACATGAAGCAGTACCCCGAGGAGTGGTTCGCTGTGGCCCGAACGGCCAGCAAGCCGGACGCCCTGCAGGGATTCCACGCTGACGACATCCTCTACATCATCGACGAGGCCAGCGGCGTGGACGACAAGGTGTTCGAGCCGGTGCTGGGCGCGCTTTCGACGCCCGGAGCGCGGCTGCTCATGTGTGGAAACCCGACGCAGTTGTCGGGCTTTTTTTATGACAGCCACCACAAGAACCGAGGCAGCTACACCACGTTCCATGTGGACGGCCGGAACAGCAGCCGCGTTTCGGATGACTTTGTTAAAACCATCATCCAGATGTACGGCGAGGATTCCGACGTTTTCCGCGTCCGCGTGGCCGGAGAGTTCCCCCGGCAGGAAAACGATGTTTTCATTCCCCTGCCGCTCGTCGAAAAATCCATTATGACCGAATGGACGGAACCGGCAAAACCTGTCCGCATCGACATCGGCTGCGACGTTGCCCGTTACGGCGACGACCGCACCGTCATCGGCTACAAGGTGGACGAAAAGGCCATGTTCTACAAGCGCAAGAGCGGGCAGGACCTTATGCAGACGGCCGACGACATTATGGAGCTCGGCCTAAGGCTCATGGAAAAGTACCGTTTCGACAAGGCCGTCCCCATCAAGATAGACGACAGCGGCCTCGGCGGCGGCGTCACGGACCGCCTCAAGCGCGTTAAGCGCGAGCAGCCGGAGCGGTTCTGGTGGATGGATATTATCCCGGTCTACTTCGGCCAGCGCATCCGCCATGATTTTTACTACGACACCACCACCTACATGATGAGCGTCGTGAAGAACCTGCTTGCACCGCAGACGCCGGATGGCGTACAGAAGCCAGTCCAGCTCATTCTCCCGAACGATAACGACCTCGTCGGCCAGCTTTCCACACGAAAGTATTCCATGACCGACGACGCCAAAATCCGCGTGGAGAGCAAGGACGCCATGAAGAAGCGCGGGATGCACTCGCCCGACGAGGCCGACTGCATCCTCCTGCTGTGCCTGCCGGTCAAACCCAAGAGGAGAGGAGACGTTAAGAAGTGAGCGACAAGAAGCAGCCCGCCCAGCAGCGGGTAAGCGTCCGCATCGTTAAAGCGGACGACCCGGAGCAGCGCGGCGGGATGAAGCCCATCGCCAAAGCAGACGGCTCCCTGCAAATCTCGCCGGAGGAGGCGTACACGGCAGGCATTTGGACAAAACCGCCGTTTGACCTCCGAGGGCTTTCCAAGATGGTGGACGAAAGCACCATACTCCCGCAGTGCATCCGGGCCTACAAGTCCAACATCGCCGGATTCGGCATCGACATCCGCTACAAAGACGACTTTGCCGACGCCGACGAAACCCCGGAGATGAAAGCGGAGTGGGACCGCGCCACAGAGGTCGTCGATATGCTCAACATGGAGCAAGAGAGCAACGAGCTCTTTGAGGACATCGTGGAGGCCCGGGAAACCTACGGCTGCGCTTACGCCGAGGTCATCCGGGACATGGATTGGAACGTCACGCAGCTCGAGTTCATCGAGGACACCCCCAGCGTGGAAAAGAGCCGGAGGCTGGACCCGCGCGTCGAGGTGGAGTATTTCCACCGAGACCACACCGAGACCCGCATGAGAAAGTTCCGCAAGTACAAGCAGACAGTCAACGGCAAGACGGTCTACTACAAAGAGTTCGGAGACCCGCGAATCATGGACCCGACGAGCGGCGAGTACGTTGACGAGCTCGAGTTCAAGAGCCGCGCCAACGAGATAATCGAGTTCGCCATCGGAACGGCCACCTACGGCAAGGTCCGGTGGGTGGGCTCGATTTTGACCGTAGACGGAGCCCGGAGAGCGGAGAACCTCAACAATAACTACTTCCTGAATGGCCGCCACACGCCGTTGCTGATTATGGTGAAAGGCGGCAGCCTGACGGACGAGAGTTTCACTAAGCTCAAGGAGTACATGAACGGCATCCGAGGCGAGGCGGGCCAGCACAGTTTCATGGTGCTGGAAACGGAGGCGGCAGACAACCGCACTGGGTTCAACACCGAGAATCGGCCGGAGGTCGAGGTCAAAGACCTCGCCGCCATCTTGCAAAAGGACGAGCTTTTCCAAGACTACCTCGAGAACAACCGGCGCAAGGTGCAGAGTGCGTTCCAGCTCCCGGACCTCTACACCGGCTACACAACGGACTTCAACCGCGCGACCGCACAGACGGCTATGGAAGTGACCGAAAAACAGGTATTCCAGCCGGAGCGGCGGCGTCTGGCATGGGCCATCAACAACCGGCTGCTCAACTGCTACCAGTTCAAGTACGTCGAGGTGTTCTTCCGCGCGCCGGATGTTTCCAACCCCGACGACCTGTACAAGCTGCTGACCGTCTGCAACAACGCGGGCGGCCTCACCCCGAACAAGGCAAAGAGCATCCTGTACAAGGCTCTCGGTGAGACCTCCGAGGACTTCCCCGAGGAATGGGGCGACATCCCACTCGCGTTCACGAATGCGCAGCAGCGGACCGCAGCCCTCGCCGTGGCTGGAAACAGCCCCAGCGTGGCGCAGAATGGCAGTTCTTCCACCGGCAAGGAAAAAACAACACAGCCGGAGGAAAAGGCTGCACAGAACGCCCCGCAGGGTGCGCCCAGCGTAGAGGAGCAGCTCGAGGGCCAGATTCAGAAAGCAGCAGCCGCCAATGAGACGGAGCTCGTCGCCGTGATGAAAGAGGTCCGCCGCCTGCTGGTCGATATGAAACAGGAGGAGGGAGACGCGGAGTGAAGTGTTTACGCTGCAGCCCCCTAATCAAGGCCATCGACGCCTACCTCGCCAAAGCAGAGAACGACCTGTACGAGCAGCTCACGATGGAGGGCTACCTCAAGGCAAAAGAGAGCCTCGACACCGTGGACGAAATCGAGGAGGTCGTGACGAAGCTCCTCGAGGACAACGCCGACGACCTGCTCAAGGAGCTGGCCGACACCATCGATCTCGAGACGTTCTTCAAGGACAACTGGCCCAAGTTCAAGAAAAATAGCAAGCTGGCGCAGGACCTTTTCGACGTTTTCCATACTCAGTTTTCCACCATCATGCCGACGTATGTTGAAGCCTACGTCCAGAAAACGGACGCGGAGCTCACCGTCACGCAGCTTACCAAGAGGACAACCGATTGGATAAGCTCGTGGAGCAGCGACCTCGCCGACATTATGAAGCTGGACACAGAAACCGAAATCGAGGCGGTCTTGAAAAAGGGCCTCGACGACGGCAAGGGCATCAACGACGTCGCAAACCTCATTGCAGACAGCGGCATCCGCTCCCCGGGCTACCGCGCAAGGCGCGTGGCTCTGACGGAGGTGCTCCGGGCGCACGGCTACGCGCAGCTCGAAAGCTACATCCAGAGCCCGGCCGTCGAGGAGAAGATGTGGAAACACACCGGAGCGTACCGGAACGACCCGAGACAGAACCATGTGGACATGGACGGCGTCCGCGTCCCGAAAGGGCAGCCGTTCACCCTGATTGGAGCTGACGGAAATACCTACTACCCCATGACCCCACGAGACGTCTGTTTGCCGCCGAGAGAGAGCGTCAACTGCCATTGCCTTCTGCAACCGGTCGTGAGCGAGGAGGTGCTCGGCCTCTCCCTTGAGGAGCGGCAGGCACTCCAAGCGCAGGCCATCGCGGACGACGACGGCGAGTGGGAGAAAGAACTCGACGCGCAGAACAAGGCGCGTGCAGGCATCAACGAGGAGGACTACACATGAAAGTTACCATCGACGAAGCCCGAGTTGGAAAATGGCCTAGTCTCAAAATCGACGGCATCGAGCTGGCGAACATCGTAAACGGGTACACCCTGCACCATGACGCAGGACAGCCCGCAACGCTTGAATTACGGCTTGCATTCGGAGCCGATTTATCCGAGATTGAGGCTCTGCTTGAGAACCCCAACGTCAAAATCATTATGCCGGAGGAGGAGCCCCATGTGGAAAGCACTTGACCGCATCGTTTCGGCGATTATTCGCCGCCTTTTCAAGCCTAAGTACCATGTGGAGCGGGTCGAGAGATACCAGCTCCCCGGGAGGCTGCGCATCGTCAAGTGGTGCGCAGCACCGGCAGACGCACCGGAGGACGAGCTCCGGCGAATCTTCTCCATCGTAGACGAGCCCGAGAGCGACGATACGGCCGTTTGGTTCTATTCGTCCCTTGAGGATATAGGCCGCAAGCCGTTTGATGTTGCACTCCTTGAGCGCACCGGAAAGGGCACACGACCGACCATTAGACGCCCTACCTAGGGACGTAGAGAGGAGGTGAGAAAACCATGAGCAAAATCGAGAAAGCATACGCCATCACAGATGCAAAAATTTCTTTCGTCAGCCTCGTAGACAAGGCGGCCAACAAGAAACAGTTCCTTATCACCAAGGCGGAGCATGGCTCCGCCTCTTTTGCTTCTTACGGCCGCATCGTCAACGCGGATGCTGACAGCCACTATATCACCGGCATTGTCTATGAGCCCCTCACAGAGGATGCCCACGGCAATTACATGACGGAGCAGGAAATCACCAAGGCCGCGTATTGGTTCGCCAAGAACGGCAATCAGGTGGACGTGCAGCACTCGTTCGAGCCGCTCGAAAAGGCGGCCGTCGTCGAGAGTTATGTCGCGCCGTGCGATATGAGCATCGGCGAGCAGGCTATCAAGAAAGGCACATGGATGATGACCGTCGAGGTGGATGACCCGGATATTTTCGAGAAAGTCCAGAAAGGCGAAATCACCGGCTTTTCCATGGGCGGCGTCGGCAAGTACAGCGACACGGATGACCCCCTGCCCGAGGACGGAGTAGCAAAGGCGGAGGAGCAGCAGCCCGCAAAGGGTATGCGCGGCCTCGTCAAGAAAATGGCTGCCGCCCTCGGCTTTGATGTTGTTGAGAAAGGCGCAGTTGCAGACGAGTACACCAAGCGCAGCCGGAGCGACAACTTCTGGACCGCGTTCTACGCCCTCAACGACGTTCTGTACCGGTACAACTGGGTGAACGACCGTTGGGAGTTCGCCTCGGACGAGGAGACCATCCGCGACGCCCTTACCGACTTCAACAACATCGTCACCGCGCTGCTCACCGAGGGGCAGCCCGTTGCAAAATCGCTCGAGAGCTGCGCCGTCGTCAAGGCTGGCAAGGCCATGAGCAAGGCCAACCGCAGCACGTTGCAGTCTATCTACACCAACCTCGGGGAGTTCCTCGACAAATTCCCCGAAGAAGAACAGGAGGAAACCGAAGTGACCAAGAAAGAAATCGAAGATACCGTGGCGGCAGCCGTCGCCAAGGCACTGGAAACCCAGCAGAAGCCCGCGACCGACCCCGTCCAGAAAGCCGCAGAACCGGCAGCAGAGCCCGCAACTCTGACCGCAGAGGATGTTGGCAAGATGGTCGAGGCAGCCGTCAAGAAAGCCCTCGGCCAGCAGGAGGATCCTGAAAAGACCCCGGAGCCGCTGACCGCAGAGAACGTGGCCGACGTCGTCGCAAAGGCCGTGGCAAAGGCTGTTGCACCCGTCCGCAAGGCCGCAGGCCTGCCGACCAACCTGAACGATGATGGCGACCCGGAGGAGGACCCCGTCCAGAAGTCCGAGCCGCATTATCTCGCTGGCATCCTGTAAGGAGGAACAAGCACCATGACTATGAGAAGCAACAAGGCAATCGTGAACGCTGCCGGTCAGACCATCACTACCGCTGGTCTGGCAGCAGGCGGCGCGCTGAACCCGGAGCAGGCGAAGAAGTTCATTCAGCAGACCTTTGAGGCAACTCCCTTGAGCGGCCTCGTTCGCCATGAGCTGCGCAAAGCAAAGACCGGCGAAATCGACAAGATTGGCGTCGGCCGCCGCCTGCTGCGCAAAAAGACCGAGAACACCGACGACGGCTACCGCTCCGGCGTGAAGCACGGCAAGCTGGAATACGCTTGCACCCCTGTCCGTCTGCCGTGGGAAATCACTGAGGAGACCCTGCGCGAAAACATCGAGGGCTCCAACTACGAGACCATCGTTACCAACCTGATGACCCGTCAGATTGGCTGCGACCGCGAGGACCTGTGCCTGAACGGCGACGAGCAGTATGCCAAGGTCAAGGAGTTTAGCTCCTCTGCGACCTACGCTATTGGTGACCTCGTCGCATACAACGAGAAGGTATACCAGTACACCGCAGCCCACACCGCAGGCGCATTCGACGCAGGCGAGGCCACCGAGCTGGGTACTGTCGATGACGCCGACTTCCTCAAGGTGAACGACGGCTGGGTCAAGCAGTTCAAGGAGGGCGGCCATGTCGTCGATGTGTCCGGCATCAACTCCGGCGCGATGGTTCTGGACGTGTTCTACAAGGGCCTCCGCGCGGTCCCCGACAAGTTCAACAACGGCTCTCTGCGCTGGCTGATGTCCCCCCACCGCCGTCAGGAGTGGGAGCGTTACATCCTGAATCAGGCAGTCACCGCAGGCGGCATCATCACCGATAAGCGCGTCGAGAACCCCGCCAGCGTTCCCGTCATCGAGGTCCCGGCCCTGCCCGACGACGTTATTATGCTGACCGACCCGAAGAACCTGGTCGTCGTCAACTCCTACGGCGTCGTCATCCGCAAGACCACGGAGGGCCCGGAGGCCATCTATCAGGACAAGCGTTTCTATGTCGTGCATTTCGACTTCGACACGCTGGTCGAGGAGCTGGACGCAACGGCCATTGTGACCGGTCTGGCATCCATCTGATAGGAGGCAGGACGCTATGCACCTTAGACTGATTAAGGGCCTGTCCTACGATGGCGTTGTGCGCGCCTCTGCGGCGCATCCTGACGTCTTTGTGGACGACCACGAGAAATATACCGCGCTGCTGGAAAGCGGTTATTTCGAGGCTCTCCCTGACGCTCACACCGTAACCGGCCATCTGGACGCCGACTCCCTCAGCGAGATGGACGAGGAGCAGCTCAACAAGCTGGCCGACGATATGGGCGTGGACACCACCGGCAAGGACAAGGCGGAGGTCATTGCAGCCGTCGCCGAGGAGCCCGTGGAAGTCCCCGACATTTCCAAGATGAAGCTCGACGAGCTTAAGGAATTTGCCGAGGACAACGGCATCGACCTGACCGGCTGCACCACTAAGGCCAGCATTTTGCAGAAGATTCAGGAGTATGAGGCGGATGCAGCCGCAGCGGCCGCCATCATCGCACCGGAGGGCTGATGGCCGAACGGCCGTGGGTCACGCCGGAGGGACTCAAAGAGTACACAGAATTTGAGGAAGTAAAGAACCGCGCCGACAGCAAGCTCAAAATTGACATTTCCCGGGCGGAGAGCTGGGTCATCGACTACTGCAACAACAGATTCGACGACCCAGAGAAATACCCCGAAATCCCGGAGAATGTCAAGACGGCGGTCCTCCTTATCGCGGAGGCATACGCCCACAATGCCGTTGAGCAGACCAAAGTCCGCCTCAAAAGCGAGACCTTTGACGACTACTCCTACACGGCAGAGAGCAGCATCATCGACGTCGGGAAACTGGGCGTGGAGAGCCTGCTGGACGATTACGTCGTCGTGCAGCCGCTCAACGGCGTCACGATGCGGTTAAGGAGCCTCTGAGCCAATGGCTATTGAGGACTTCTTTGACCATCGTTGCAGTATCTACCACACCCAGCACGACAGTTTCGGGCCATGCAAATGGCACGCTGTCCGCACCGGAGGACGTCTACATCGCCGGTGAGGAGGGCCCGGAGCTTATTGTTGGAGCAAGAGGCTCCGAAGTATTCCCCGCGCAGGAGACCGAAAAAATCCTGTCGGCGGTTGGAGGCGACGAGACACCTGTTTCGACCGAAAACTCTGTGGCGTTTAGTTCTGGTGGCCGGTCTGCTCCATCCGAAGAAGGGGGAGCGGACTGCAGCGAGAAAAGAATCATCCTTGAAATCAACGGCAGCGGTTCTATTGACGCGACCGGAGCGGACGAGGATACAATCCTCGATGTTCTGATACGCCATGTAAAGCCGGTCCTTATGGACATCATTAAGGGCGAGATTTTTGAGGAAGGAGACCTTGCGTATGATTTTTAAGAGTAACCGGCAGCTCTGGCTTACGCACGACGGCGAGCGGGAAAAAATGCAATTTCCTGTTTTGCCAGAGAAGTTCAGCGTCAGTCTCGGAACGAAGAACACGAGCGTCACCATCAGCGGCCTCGGTGAAATTATTATCTTGCAAGACCGTCCGGCGGTCGAGGTTTCATGGGACGGCTTTTTCCCGGCAACCTATTTCCCGGGACTTCAAACCCGGAGCATTACCTCACCCAAGGTTTTACTCCAAAAGTTGTGTGAGTGGAAGAACAGCGACAAGCCAGTTCACCTCATCCTTACCGGAACGAGCGCGAACTTTTACGCTGCTATCCAAACATTGCAGCCCTATGAGCAGGGCGGAGACCCGGACAGCATCTACTACAAAATCAAGCTCAAGGAGTACAGAGAGGTCAGAATCCGACAGGTCAAAGTCAACTCGACCGGAACCGCGACCGTCTCCGGCGGCTCCACCCGGACAGACAACCGAGTGCAGGCGAAAACCTACACGGTCAAGCCCGGAGACTGCCTCTACAACATCTCGAAATCGACCCTCGGCGACGGAGGCCGATACAATGAAATCTACGCCCTGAACAAGGATAAGATCAAAAACCCGAATTTGATTTATCCCGGACAGGTGTTGCAGCTCCCGTGAGGTGAGGCAATGGGCAAGATTACATTCCTCGTCACAAAAGGCGAGACCACCTACGATATGAGCGAGCTGGTGGAGAGCGTTACATGGAGCGGCCGCAAGGGCTCCCCGGCGCGCACTCTTTCCGTATCGTTTATCGACGACGACGGCTGGAAACACGCCCGTTCCGGCATCGATGTTACCAAGGGAAACCACTGTGTTTTTTATTGGGAGGGCGCAGAGCTGTTTCGCGGCATCATCATGCAGCAGAGGCAGAGCACGAAAAAGACCATGACCATCAAGGCCTACGATGTGGGCATCTACCTGTCGAACAACAAAGACAGCTTTTGCTACAAGCAGAAAAAGGCGTCCGAAATCTTCAAGGACTGCTGCGACCGATTCCAGATTCCGTACAAGGATGTGGCCGACACCGGCTATGTCATCTCGGAGCTGCCAAAGGCCAAAACGACAGCCTGCGACGTTATTCTGGACGCCTTGAGCCTCACGTTTAAGGCCACCGGCATCAGGCATTATGTTACGTCAGCCGACGGGAAACTGAGCTTGATAAAGCGGAAAGACAGCATCCTGCAATGGGTGGTGGAAACCGGCCGGAACCTTATAAGCTACGACTACACCTGCAGCATAGAGAAGGTGAAAACCCGCATAAAGCTGCTGTCTAAGGAGGACAAAGTGCTCGCCGAAAAGGCGGACACGGAGCTCGAAAAGACCATCGGCATCATGCAGGACATTTCCACCCCCGACAGCAACACCGAGGAGGCAAACCTCACGGATATGGCTGAATCCATGCTCGCAGAGCAGAAGCTCCCCAACAAAACGCTGACAATCGAGGGCCTCGGGCAGGCAAACGTCATTTCTGGCGTCGGCCTGTGCATCATCATCAGGCCACTCGGCATCTCGAACAGCTACTATGTTGACGAAGATACCCACACGTTTAAGGGAAACTACCATTCAATGCGCCTCACCATGAACATGGCGACGGACACGGAGCGGAAAGTCAAAACGAGTAGCAGCTCGAGTAAAAAGAATGCGCACTCCGTCGGAGATAAGGTTCAGTTTACCGGAGGCCCGCAGTATGTGGCGTCCACCGCGACCTCTCCGACCAACAGCCCAAAAGCGGGCCCTGTTAAAATAACGGCCATTGCCAAAGGCAAGAACGCAAAACACCCGTATCACATCATCCACACGGACAAGCAGAGCACCGTGTATGGATGGGTGAACGCCAGTCAAATCGGATAGGAGGAGCCTATGGACCCGGAACAGGCAACGAGCCTCAAGCAGCTCTTTATGTCTATGTTCCCGAACGATGGTGGCATTGTGGTCGGCACGGTTACAAGCGAAAGTCCGCTTACCATCAAGATAGAGAACGACGAAAAGCTCGAAATTTCTGGTAGTGCGCTTCTCGTTCCTCGCAACCTTACCGACTACCAGACCCGCATTGATATATCTCTTGCTGGCGGAAAAATCGACAGCAATACTCATATCGGCGGAGCGCATGGGCACGACTTTGACCTGCTGGATTCCCGTTCTGGCAAAGTCTCTGGCATAATCGGATGCCCTTATGAAGGAGCAAAGGACCAGCCAGAGGGAGACTACCACAAGGTTGAGAGCTCCAAAGCGAGCGCCCACATCCATTCGCTGCAAACCTTTGTCATCGAAGGAGCACTTATGACGGTTTACAATGCACTCAAGGTTGGAGAGTCCGTGTATCTTCTCCGCTTCAACAACGGCAAAAGCTACATCGCGCTCGAAAGGGCTATCGTATGAGCAGAGTTTTTGTTCCAATCGCTATATCCGGCATTGAGGAGGAAAAAGAGCAGCCGTCGCTCACCTATAAGCTCGACCTCAAGGCCGGACGCATCGTTGGAAAAGTTGATGGCCTCGAGGCTGTCAACCAGTACATCGAGAAAGCGCTTCTTACGCCTCGGTTCCATTGCCTTGTGTATGACAACCAGTATGGCAGCGAAATCAAGGACACCATCAAGGACGAGAGTGCGACGGAGGAGCTTATCAAGTCGGAAATACCGAGGCTTGTAGAGGATGCACTCCTTTGTGACGGCCGCATTCTAAAAGTCTATGACTTCGAGTTCGAGTTCAACGAGGACTACTGCAACGTGCATTTCAAAGCTGACACCATTTATGGGACCACAGAGGTCGAGGAGGTGATATAAAGTGTTTGAAGCCCAGACCTATGACAAGGTTTTAGAGGACATCTTGAGCCGAGCACCGGATGGCATCGACCTGCGGCAGGGCAGCATCTTCTACGATGCTGTCGCGGGCATCGCTTTCAAAATCGCCAAATACTACGCAGACCTTGAACAGGTATTCAAGATGGTGTTCTTGGTGACAGCGACCGGAGACTACCTTACACTGAGAGCCGAGGAAAACGGCGTTTATAGACAGGTTGCCTCCGCTGCAAAGTACCGCATCAAATACGAGGGCGAGCTCCCGGAACTCGGGACGCGCTTTTTCTGCGATGGACAATATTTTGTGCTTGCGCAGGACGATGACCTCGGCTTCTACATTGAAGCAGAGGAAACCGGAACTGCGGCGAACGATATTTTGCCCGGAACTGCGGTCGTTCCGGTTGAAACATTGCGAGAGCTCACAGCCTGCTCTATCGTGGAGGAGCTTGAACCGGGTTCCGACGAGGAGGACGACGAGAGCCTTCGAAAACGAGTTCAGGAGAAAATTGCGGGCCCGGCCGAAAACGGAAACCGTCAGCACTATAAGACGTGGTGCGAAAGTATTTCCGGCGTCGGCCGCGCACGCATCATCCCTCTTTGGGCAGGAGAGAACACCGTCAAGGGGGTTCTCATTGACACGGAGGGAGGACCGGCATCGGACGCTGTCGTGCAGCGTGTGCAGGAGTACATCGACCCGGGCGGAACCGGATTGGGGGAAGGACAGGCCAATATTGGCGCGCACTTCACGGCCGTTGCAGCCACTGCTAAAAAGGTGGATATTTCGTTCTCCGTCACGTTGGCAAAGGGCGGAAACCTTACCACGGTCAAGGATGCGGCACAGGCCGCACTCAAGGCGCAAGTCAAGAGCATCAATCTTGCGGCGAACGACGGGGAAACGCCGACCCTGCGTATCAGCACGGTCGGAAATACTATTTACGGCCTCACAGGAGTGCTGGACTACGAAAACCTCCGCTTTAACGGTCAGACCTCAAACGTAGAGACCGGAACGGAGGAGGTTTTCGTCTTAGGGGAGGTGAGCGTCAGTGAAACCGACCCTGTATACTAATGGATTTCCAAGCGCATATGAGGAGCTAAAAACATTTTACCCGGTATTCTACCGGGATGTTTTTGAGATGGACGCCATCTGGCGCGCCGCAGGAGGAAAGCTCAATGAAATCGAGGTAGGCGTTGACGCAGCAGCGAACGATACCTTTATCTCGATGATGGATGCGGCCGCACTCTCTGATATGGAAACATTCCTCGACATCGTGCCGAACAAGAACAGAACTCTTGAGGTTCGGCGCAAGCTAGTAGCGTCGTATTTTGTTGGCGCGAACCATATTGGCGCGCCTGAAATAAAAGAGCTCGTCCGAGGTTATACCGGAGACACCCCAGAGGTCAAATTCAGCAAGGGCAGAATCTACGTTTGCATATCGCCACCGTATGAATCGGCTTTCTTTTCGAGCGACATCATCGAGTGTTTGCTGAGAAAAATACCGGCGCACCTTGCGCTGTCACTTTCTCTTAGATACAAACCGGATGTACAGCCAGCATACGCGGCAGCCGCTCCGCTCGGTACGACAATTTCTTGCACGGTGCGACTGCCGGGAACTATTAAGCCGCGAGCCGTCAGCGCGACGGCATATGCTGCAGGAGCACTCCGGGCAGCCCGGATGCAAGCCTCTGTTAAGCTGCCGGGAACCATCGGTCCGAAAACCATCAGCGCGCGGGCGTTTGCCACTGGCGGGCCTGCGAACGCGCGTGAAACCATCACAATCAAGATTGGAGGACAGACAACGTGAGTTGGGAAAAA
>OIXG01001645.1_pt1 | contig 20287 bp, 14 predicted proteins | sample 1587731 | NCBI WGS metagenome assembly OIXG01 (sample SAMEA3888908, study PRJEB22519) | human gut metagenome | biome: human gut; feature: human-associated habitat; material: faeces | place: Denmark | collected 2010
TTTTTATACCCAATATATCGATAAGTTTGTTGTACCTGCCTTTTTCGGACTTGTTTTTTGAATATTCAATATGCCAATTTACACCTATGCGCGAATATTCGTCAAGCGGTTTTTTTATATTGTGTTTTATAACCGTAACGGGCATTGCATATTTTTTTATTAAAATATTGTTTAAATATATATTAATACAAAAATCGGGGTGTTTTCCGTATTTTAAAGCACTTAAATCGGCGCTTAACGTTTTATTTTCAAAAGCACTTAACTGCCCCGACATTAATTCCGTATAATTTTTACCGTCGGCCGAGTACTCAACCGAATAATTTTTTTGTGTGCTTTCATAATTTTTAATATTTATATCCGCATAAGCGTCATCGCCGTACAGTATGTTAAACCCGTCTTTTATTTTAACATCGGCATATACGCCTATTTGTTCATCAACTGCGGGATATCCGTAAATTTCAATTTCCCTTACCCTTATTGGACGGTTTTGCGGTACAGAGTCTATGGTAAGTTTAATAAACCGTGCCAATATGCTTTCATTTAATACTTTTTTATAATTATATTCATATTCTTCGCTCTCGCTTGCAAGGAGATTATAGTTTTTACCGTCGGTTGAATAATATAATTTAAAACCCTCGGGACTGTCGACACCGTTTGCGGCATATCCGAAATATGCTTTAATCTCGTCAACGCAATATATATTATTCAAATCAAAAATCAGCCAATGCTCCGATTTTCCGTAAAAAGTCCACGCACCCTTCTTATCCGCCGTTGCTTTGTTTGCCGATTGAGTGTCGCCGTCAATAACTCCCGATATCAAGCCATCCTCTATGCTCGCATTTAACGTTACATTTGCATTTTGAGTTATATTAACCGTTTTGTCGTAAACCGAACATCCGTATACTTCAATTTCTCTTACTCTTATTGCACGGTTTTGCGCTGCGGCGTCCACCGTGAGCTTAATAAACCGCGCCCACATACTTTCATTTAATACTTTTGTATAATTGTACGCATACCCCGTACCTTCGCTTATAAAAGATTTAAAGTTTTTACCGTCGGTTGAATAATACATTTTAAAACTTTCGGGACTGTCGCTCCCGTTTGAGGCATATCCGAAATATGCTTTAATTTCGTCAATACAATATACATCTCCCAAATCAACCGTAAGCCAATGCTCTGCTTTTCCGTAAAATGTCCAAGCGCCTTTTTTATCTGCCGTTGCCTTGTTTGCCGATTGGGCGTCGCCGTCAATAACTCCCAATGCCAAGCCGTCCTCTATACTTGCGCTTACCGTTACATTGGTATTTTGCGTTAAATTTAATGCCGTTTTATCATCGGCAAATATATTTTGAAAAGGCATCAGTGTAATTATAAATATACATAAAATCAATATGGTTTGTATTTTTGTTTTTGGTTTATATCGCATAGCTTATGCCTCTCCTTTAAGTTTTAATAAGGGAATGAAACATAAACTGTCATTCCCTTTTAAAAACATTCTGATAATTATCTTTCATATATGGGTTTCATTGTGGAAATTCCGTCCCATATAAATACCCGTTCGCCTGCCTGTGCCGATACTTTGCAGCTTGTTTGCGGAGCAAAATATTTTATTTCCTCCAAAGATACGTTATCAAGCGCATTTTCACTGTATGTTGCTTTAATTACCGCAACATTTTCAAAATTGTTTGTGTTGTTGTAAATTGTATATTCCGCACTTGTATCTTCATTTTCGGTTTTTGAAAAATAAACCCCGTTAACCGAACCGTAAACTTCAATTTCTCTTACACGAAAATGCGCATTGGCAACATCCAAAAGCGAATTAACGGTTAAACGAACATATCTTGCCTCTGTTCCGTCCGCCGCTTTTTTTACATAATTGTAGCTGTATGCCAAAACATCCTCATCTTCTTTTGCAAATTCCGTCCAATCATCATTTCCCGTTTTTGATAATTCTATGGTAAAACTTTTCGGTTTCATAGCTCCGTCCGGGTAACCAAAATATCCGTTAATTTGATTAATTGAACATATTGCGCCCAAATCTATCGTTGCCGAACCAAGACTTGAATTTGACCATGCATTTGTTCCCGATGCCACTATGGTATTGCCGTCCGTAATACCCGAAACATTATTGCTCCCCACTGTGGCACTAATCGTTACCGCTCTGCTTTGTGTAACATTGATTATGGGTTTATTAATGCCGTAAACTTCAACCTCACGCACACGTACAGCTCTTGCCGCGTCTGCTTTAGGTATGGTAAGCTTTACATACCTTGCATTTACAACTTCGTCCAATGTGTATGTATAATCAATGTCATATGATTTGTCGCCTATCTTTACAATATCCGTATAGCTTTTACCGTCTGCCGAATACGAAAAGGCAAATCCTGTATCAGGACGTTGTTCGCCGCTGTAGGGGTAACCGAAATATCCTTTAATTTGAGATATACTGTATAACGCACCCAAATCTATTATTGCATACTGCTGACCGGCGCCCCAATACGACCACGCGCCTTTTGATGTTTCCGAAGGTTTATCGGCACTAAAATTATTACCGTCGGTAATACCTATTGACAACGCTTCTTCCAAACTTGCCGTAACGGTTTTGCCTTCTGCAAGGTTAAATCTTCCCGGCTGTGCAAATTCTCCCATTATTTCAACTTCGTTTATTCTTATTACTCTTGGCTCAGTTGACGCTGCAATTGTAAGTTTTACATACTGCATTATTTGCGGTGCATTAAACTCTTTTATTAAATCAGAATTTGTATTGTCCGTATATGTTTGATTGGTATAATTTTCATCGTCCGACGAATATGACAAAGTAAATTCTGCCGGTATTCCGTCGCCTCCGAAATGCATATTAATATTTGATACATTATATAATCCGCCAAGGTTAATTGTGTAAGTTACCTCCGACGCAGCGTAGTATGAACTGCTGTTATCTCCGAATTGGTTTATACCGTCAATTACAGCCGATGGAATTTTTACCCACGATTGGCTTGCACTTACGCTTGCCGCCGTATTTAATGCAACATTTTGCAGTTGTGTGCTGTCTGCCGATACGGCAAATGCCGACATTGCAAGCATACAGCAAAGTATAACCGAAATTATTTTCTTCATTTTATATTACCTCCCAATCATTTTTAACTAAATTAATAGTCTATATTATCAAGATAATTTTGTTGAAAATCCGTTTGTGCCTTTTTAATTAATGACGCAGGGTCAGCATTTTTGTCGGTAAGTACCGCCTGAATACAAGCGTCCAACACTCCGTAAAGTTCCTGTGCGCATACAGGTTCTTCGGCGCGCAGTTCACAATCGCCCAAATCCTGCATAAAGTCGTTGTAAAGTTTTACGTGATTAATATTAATGTTTTTGTTTTCATCTATTTTATCGCTTTCGTATTTAACAGCCTCGGTATCCGATTTCCATACCTTAAACGATTTAATACCAACAACCTGATTTTCGGAAAGTCTTTTTTCTATTTCGGCGTCAACGTTTAATTTATACTCATCTGTCGCCTTAAATGTATTGTTTGTCATAAGCCAGCGCATACCTGCGTCAATCTGGTCTTTGGTTACGTCTTTGGGCATTGAATACACACCGCCCGTTAAAAGTGTTACGTGGCGTTTTGGTCCTTTCGGCATAGCCATAAGGCCTATCATTTGCGGGTCTGTTTTATAGCTCGAAAGCTTTGTGCCTACACCGCCCGCCTCTATCATCATACCGGCATTGCCGATAGCATAGTTTTTCATATATTCGGCATAGTCTATAAGCGTATTGTCGGGTAAAACATTATACTTCCATTTTAAGTCTTTTACATATTGGAGTGCGGCAATTGTTTCGGGTGTGTCAAATATTGCTTTCCACTTTCCGTCTTTATCCTGCTCCATAAAATCCGCACCAAACGACCACGCAAGCGCCGTAAATATCCAGCCGCCGTTATTTGCCGATGTAGGGAACATAAAACCGGGTTTACCCGTTGCTTCTTTAATTTTTACGGCAAACTGTGCAACTTCATCCCAATCTTTCGGTTGTTTCGGCGTTCCGTCAGCATTCATAAGCCCGGCCTTTTCAAACAACTGTGTGTTATATACCAATCCCAAAACAGCGGCATAGTTTGGATAACCGTATATTTTGCCGTCTTTTTTTATAATTTTTAATACCTCGTCGTTAATTTTATCAAAAGCGTCGTATTTTTTTAATGCTTCGGTAAGGTCTGCCGCATATCCTGCCGATATAACCTGCCCCACTTCGGTAAAATACGTGTTGAATATTGTGGGGAGCTGTCCGCCCGCCGCTTTGGCGTAAAACGATTTTAAGTCAAACTGCCAGGCGCTCGGTTCAATTACAACATCTTTGTTTGCCTCTTCAAATCTTGCTTTTCGCTCTTCAATTTTATCGAGTGCAACTCCCTCTTTTTGAGGCCATCCGCCAACGCTTATTATTGTTCTTCCTTGCTCATCTTTATCATTTTTATTGTTGCCGCAGCCCGAAAAGCCGCACACAACAACAGATAAAGCTACTGCAACAGCGATAAAGCGCTTACCCGGTTTAAATAGTTTTTTGTTCATTTGCATTCTCTCCTTCTTTATTTTTAATTTTACCTGCATTAATCCAAACTCTCATCTCGCTGTCGCCCCTGTTGGCAAATGTGTAATACGGTATAAGCCGTATTTTGCAAGGTGTTGATTTATTGTTAAACTTTGAATAAAGTTTGGTTTGCTTTTCTTTGCGTTCGCCGTCGGCGTAAAGTGCATATAATTGTGATAATTCGTCTTTTTGTTCCGTTATTACGGTATTCGGCGATATGTATATATCACCCAAATTATCTCCGTTGTCAGCCGCCTCAATACAATATACAACAGGTCCGCGCATAACAGCTGCACAGCCGTTGTCGGCACAAACGTCCGATGCCGCACTCATAAGACAGGGTTTCATTTCAAATTCAATTTCAATATCGCCGTTTGTTTCAAAATACATATAACCGTTTTTTATGCCGTACGGTAAATCGCAAATAACATTTTCGCACCATTCGGGTCGTCTTATTGCAATTTTACGGCTGCCGTTATACAATATTTTTATTTTGCCGTTAAGCGGATAATCGGTTTTTACCGTAAGCATATCGCCGTCTATATCCGCGGTACTGTCCATATATTGGTGTATGTACAATGTATTGTCGTCAACCGAATAAAGATAATCGCCTATTGACGCAAAAAATCTGTTAATATTCGGCGGACAGCACGAACACTCAAATATTTCAACCCTTTGACGTATGGGACGTCTGCGTTTGTACTCCTCCATAAATTTATTTTCTCTGTCGGTAAGCTTTGGTTCTATCAACAACGGGTTTTCGTAAAAAAATGATGTCCCTTGTACCGATACTCCCGATATTATACCGTTATATATAACTTTTTCTATTATGTCGGAATACTTTGAATTAATTTCGCATTTAAGCATTCTGTTTGCAAACATTGCAAGGCTTATTGCGGCGCACGTTTCGTTATATGCTTCGGCATTGGGCAAATCATAATCTGCCGTAAAACATTCTTTTATATACGACGAACCTATACCGCCCGTTATGTACATTCTTTTATTTACCATACTGTCAAACAGCCTTTGGCAAGCCAAAAAAAGTTTTTTGTCGTTATTTATTCTTGCAAGGTCCGCCATAGCGCAGTACATATAACACGCTCTCACCGAGTGTCCCACAGCGTCTGTTTGCTCCCGTACGGGTAAATGGCTTTGGTCGTATGCTCTTTGCTCGTATGTTTCGTTATTTTTAAAATCTTTTGTATTGTCCTTATCGCCGCGGTTATCTATAAAAAATTCGGCAAGATGCAAATACTTTGCGTTTTTTGTTTCCTCAAAAAGCCTTACAAGCGCAAGCTCTATTTCCTGATGCCCGGGAGTTGTAAACGACGCGCTTTTATCTTCAACAAAAACCTTATATATACAGTCGGCATATTCCGTCATATAGCGCAAAAACTCATCTTTGCCCGTTGCTCTTTTATATGCTATTGCCGCCTCTATAAGATGACCTGCGCAATAAAGCTCGTGATTGCGGCGGTTGGTCCACTTCATTCCTTTTTCGCAAACGGTATAGTATATATTAAAATATCCGTCGCTCTGTCGGTTTTTGCCTATAAGGCTTACAAGTTTATCTATAAACGGTTCAAGTTCACGGTTTTCTCCGTTTATCATACTGTACGATACACCCTCAATCCATTTTGCCACATCCGAATCCCAAAAAAAGTGCGGTTTGTTTTTCATATTTTCCGTCCACTTAAACTCAAATGCGTCAAACCTGCCCGTATCGGTAAATCTGTCTTTAACCGCATATATGGTTTTTTCGGCATTGCGTTTTTGAAGTGTGTGCCATAGCCCTGATTTAATTATAATATTTTTGAAAGAAATCTCACTTATTCGCATTTTCAAGTACTCTCCCGTTATTTATCTATGTTGTCCAATTATTTTTATCAAAAAATTAACTTGTTGTACATCAACAATCGTCAACTTGTAATTTTTACCAAATATATATTGACTTTTTGTAACATTTAATGTATACTATTAATGATTACAAATTAATTATACATTGTAATGCATTTATTTTCAAGACCTAAAATTATGTAAAAAAAGTGAGAAAAAGAGATATGATTATTACAGATGAATTTAAATTGGAATATGTTTATTCGGGATTGTTTTCAACCGATAAAAATTGGGTACATCCCAAAAAGACCGAAACAACATACGAAATAATTTATGCCGTATCGGGTGATATATTTATTGAGGAAAAAGAAAGAAAATATCATTTGCGCCAAAACGATTTAATTATATTGGAACCGCATACCGAACATTTTGGCTATCTTGAAAGCACACCTCCCGTATCCTTTTATTGGATTCATTTTAATATAAGCAACTTCGGCAAAGCGCAAATACCCATACGCTACGTACAAAATTATACCGACTCGTTCAGCTTTAAAAACCTGCTGCACACCGCCAATAACCCTATGTATCCGAGCGGTTCGGCAGAAGCGCTTTTGCTTACAATACTTAATAATCTGTCGTTTTTTACACGCCGTTTTTCGGAAAGCGAAAACAAAATGATTAATGACGCAGCCGAATGGATAAGAATAAACAGCGCAAGCAAAAAAATATATACGGAAGATGTTGCCGCAAGGTACGGTATGAACCCGCAGTATTTTTCCAAGCTTTTTAAAAAGCGCTATAATACGGGGCTTAAAGAATATATTTGTATTGAAAGGTTAAATGCCGCCAAAAATTTACTTTGCAACACCAACCAATCCATAAAACAAATAGCGGCAATTATGGATTTTACAAATGAAAACGAATTTATAAATTATTTTAAATATCATCAAAAAAAGAGTCCGCAAAAATTTCGCAACTCTTTTTCACGAATACACATGAATAATAAATAAGTTAATTTTGCCTTATTTTATGCGGCGATACTTTATACTGCTTTTTAAATATTCGGCTAAAATAGTTGTAGTCCGAAAAACCCGACTGCTGTGCCGCATCCGACACCGAATAATCACCCGTCTTTAAAAGCGCTTTGGCATATTCAAGGCGCTTTTTGCGTATGTATGCCGAAACACCCATACCGCAGTCCGCTTTAAACGTATCATACAGTTTTGTGCGGCTCACATCGGCATATGCGCATATATCGCATATTTTTATTTCCTCCGTAAGGTGCTGTTTTATATATTCCTTGGCAAGGTGTGTTATCCTGCCTGTTTCGGGCTGTACCATCTCTTTTAGCAATATATAATTTGTACATATTTCAAGAAGCTGTGCGGCAGCGCTTATTTGCTCGCAGCTCCTGTATTTTATTCCCTTTTCGGTACAATTTATGTTATACATTTTATTTACGTTTGCAACAAAATTCGCAAGCTCACGTCTGTCACGCAAATCGGTAATTTGCCCAAACATCATATACCCTATTATTTTGTTGTGGTCTTTAAGCGGAATGGTTGCCTCGGTAAGCCCCGCGTGGCATTTATATATGTATACGTTTCCGTCGTTTGCACATTTTTTAAATGCGTTGTTATCGCTTTGGGCGCATTTTTTTTTAAGTGCGTCAAGCGATTTTATTTCACGACAAAATCTGCACGGCTTTTGGGGATATGATATTACCTCGCAAAAATTTTCGTCAAACACAACTATACGTATACCCGACAAATTATAAAACAACCTTAATATATTGTTAAGCTCCTGTGTATTTAATTTCAAAAAAATCCCGCCTTTCGGACAAATTTACAATTTTAAAGATAAATTTAACTATAATTATACCACAAAATCTGATAAAATCAAGTAAAAAGACAGGCAAGAGTGATTTAAACTCTATCTTGCCCCAAAAAGAAGAAAGGTCGGATTTTTAAATGAAACAAAATAAAAAACAAACATTTGCACTTTATTTCGGCAACAGAGGTTTTTTTCCCGAAACACTTATTGCGTCGGCACGCGATGAAGTATCAAAAGCAGTATGCGACGCAGGCTTTGACTTTATTGTTCCGCCTGCCGATATGACGCGCTTTGGCGCTGTTGAGGGCAAAGACGAGGGGCTTATTTATGCAGATTGGCTTAAACGGCACGAGGGCGAGTTTGACGGAATTATTATGTCGCTCCCAAATTTCAGCGATGAAAACGGTGCCGTTGCGGCAGTACGCAATGCAAACGTACCTATTTTTATACAGGCATATCCCGATGAAATAGGCAAAATGGATTTTGAACACCGCCGTGATTCATACTGCGGTAAATTTTCAATATGCGATGTATTTCATCAGTACAACATTCCGTTTACAATTATGCCGCCGCACGTTGTACATCCGTCAAGCGCGGAATTTAACAAAAACATAAAAGACTTTGCCGCCGTATGCCGTGTTGTTGGCGGAATGAAACAGTTTACAATAGGCGTAATAGGCGCAAGAACCACTAAATTTAAAACAGTGCGTTATGACGAAATTACACTTCAAAAGTACGGTATTACCTGCGATACATACGATTTATCGGAGCTTTTTTACAGAGTGGAACAATTAGACGATAACAGCGAAAATGTACAGGCAAAAATAGAGCGCCTTATAAACTATACTGATTTTTCAAAAGTACCAAAAGATAAAACGCTGACTCTTGCCAAAGTATCGGTTGCAATAGACGATATGATAAGGGAATATCACCTCGACTGCATTACACTGCGTTGCTGGGAAGAAATGCAAACGGTACTCGGCATTGCGCCCTGCGTACTTTTAAGTGAGCTTAATGACCGCGGTATTGTTGCGTCGTGCGAAATAGATTTATGCTCGGCAATTAATATGTACTCGTTTGTTTTGGCAACGCAAACACCTGCCGCCTGTCTTGATTGGAACAATAACTATGGCAGCGACCCCGATAAAGTAATTTTATTTCACTGCGGTCCCGTTGCTCAAACGCTTATGGACGGCAAAGGCGTTGTAACCGACCATAAAATGTTTGCAAAGGCTTGCCCGGGCTGCGGTTGGGGCAGTAACGAAGGCAGAATTGCCGCATTTGATATGACATATTCAAACTGCAAGACCGAAAACGGAAAGCTTACTTTTTATATTGATGAGGGTAAGTTTACAGGCGAACCCATAGAACCCGAATTTTTCGGATGCGGCGGTGTTGCTCAAATTGACAATTTGCAGAAAAAAATAATAACCCTTGCCAAAAACGGTTACAGACACCACACCGCAATAGGCAAAGGCCATATTGCAAACATTTTAAAAGAAGCCTTTACAACATATCTCGGATATGATATGATAGAACTGTAGGAGGGTAAAACTATGTACGTCGGCGGACTTGATATAGGAACAAGCGGCTGTAAAATTGCGGTTTACGATCAAAACGGTAAATTTGTAAAATGCGAATATACCGAGTATAATGTAAAACGCGAGGGCGGACTGCACGAAATAGACCCCGAAGAAATATTTGCGAGCGTAAAAAAAGTTATTTCGTCACTCAATATATATGACCTTGCGGCAATTGCCGTTACAAGCTTTGGCGAAACATTTGCAATGTTAGACGAAAACGACCGTGTGTGCGCCCCGTCTATGCTTTACACCGACCCTCGCGGCAAAGATGAGTGCAATGTTATATCATCTCATTTCGGCATTGAAAATCTTGCGTATAAAACAGGTGCAAAACCGCACGAAATGTATTCTTTGCCCAAAATTATGCAAATAAAAAACAATATGCCCCAATGCTTTAATAAAGCAAAGCACATTTTGCTTATGCAAGACTATATTGTGTATATGCTTACGGGAAATGCGGTAATAGATTACTCTCTTGCCGCACGCACCGGCTGTTTTGATATACATAACAAATGCTTTATTGATGATGTTCTTGAGTTTTGCGGGATAGATAAAAACCTGCTTTCAAAACCCGTACCGTCGGGAACGGCTGCGGGTGTTATAAAGCCCAAAATTGCAAACGAACTTAAAATAAACCCAAACACTAAAATTGTATCGGGCTGTCACGATCAAATAGCGGCTATGACAGGCGCAAACGTTGTAAAGGCGGGCGAAATGATGGACGGTACGGGAACGGTTGAATGTGTACCCGTTGTATGCGACTGTGTACCCAACGATTTTTCGCTTTTTGAAAAAGGCTATTCATTTGCACCGCATATAAACGGTAAATATGCGTGTTATGCGCTGTCGTACACAGGCGGTGCAACGCTTAAATGGTTTAGAGATAATTTTACACACAAATCATATGCCGAGCTTAACGATTATGTACCCAATGCGCCCACCGACCTGCTTATAATGCCGCACTTTGCGGGAGCGGCAACCCCGTATATGGATACAAACTCAAAGGCGGTTATAGCAAATCTTACGTTTGAGCATACAAAAATGCATATATACAAAGCGCTTATGGAGGGAACGGCATTTGAAATTGCAATAAATATAGATATATTTAAACAATACGGTCTTATACCAAACAAATTAATCGCAACGGGCGGAGGCGCACGTTCAAGTGTTTGGCTGCAAATAAAAGCCGATATTTTGGGACTGCCCATAAGTGCTCTCGATACCGATGAGGCAGGTGCGGCAGGCACGGCATACCTGGCCGGAAAAGCCGCGGGATTTTTTAATGATGAAACAAAGCTTGCAAACACGCATAAAACATACACACCCATTAAAGAAAACCACGAATATTATTTAAAACAATTTAAAAAATATAAAAAGATATATGCACTGTCAAAGGAGGTAAATAATGAATAAATATATAGGTCACCCCTCACAGCTTAGCGGTGTTGAACAGCATATGCTTTTAAACGGCAAGGCAAAGGGTATGACTTTGCTTGAAGTGCGCACCCCAAAAGGTCTTAATATTACTTTATCTGCCGACAGAGCAATGGATATATCGCGTATAAGCTTTAAAGGTATTAATATGGGGTATTTTTCACCTTGCGGATATGTGGCACCCTCATTTTACGACTGCGTTGGCGACGGATTTTTAAAATCGTTTACCGCGGGATTTTTAACAACTTGCGGACTTACGGCGGTTGGCACTCCCTGTACCGACAACGGCGAAACGCTTCCTTTGCACGGTACAATATCCAACACACCCTGCGAAAATTTTTATTACACCGAAGATGACGACAAAATAAATATTTTTGCAACAGTACGCGATGCGGCAATTTTTAATCATCAGCTTGTGCTTAACCGAAAATATACCGTATCAAAAATTGATAATTCAATATGCATTGAAGATACCGTTGAAAACACAGGCTCCAAAACCGAGCCTTGTATGCTGCTGTATCATATGAATATGGGCTATCCCCTGCTTTCGGAAAATGCAATTGTAAATATTCCTCATAGCTGTGTTAAAGGACGAAACGCACACGCACAGGAGGATATAAAAAATTGCCTTACTATGGAAAAACCGCAAAAGGGATATGAAGAACGCTGTTATTACTATGACGTAAAACAGTTAAACAATATTGCAAAAGCCGGAATATTTAACCCCGACATAAAATGCGGACTTATAATATCGTACGATAAAACCGCTCTCGACTGTTTTACACAATGGAAAATGATGGGCGAATATGAATATGTTTTGGGTCTTGAACCGGGCAACTGCACACCCGACGGCAGAGATATAAACCGCAAAGACGGCATTTTAAAATTAATACAGCCAAGCGGACAATACAAAACAAAAATAAAAATAGATTTTATTACAAACAAGGAGGATTTACAATGCTTGTAAATTTAAAAACCATTTTAAATACGGCAAAAGCAAAAAAATGCGCCATAGGCTCATTTAACACACCGAATTACGAAAGTATACTTGCCGTAATAAAAGCGGCGGAGGAGCTTAATCAGCCCGTAATAATAATGCACGCACAGGTTCACGAACAAATGGGATTGTGCAAAATGGAGGATATAGCACCGCTTATGCTGTTTGCTGCCGACCGCTCATCCGTTCCCGTATGCGTACATTTGGATCACGGCACCGATATAGAATATGTAAAACGCGGAATTGATTTGGGATTTACCTCGGTTATGTACGACGGCTCGGAGTGTGATTTGGATATAAACCGCGCAAACACGTGTATAATTAAAGAAATTGCACAAAGAAAAAATGTATCGGTTGAGGCTGAGGTTGGCAGTATGGGTTCAAGAGAATCGCAAAGCGGCGGAGGCGAAAGTATTTATACCGACCCCGAACTTGCGCTTGATTTTGTAAACCAAACGGGAATAGACGCACTTGCCTGCGCATTCGGAACGGCACACGGAATATATTTAAAACAGCCCAAGCTTGATTTTGACAGAGTATCAAAAATAAATTCAATGATAGATGTTCCCATTGTAATGCACGGCGGAAGCGGTGTATCGGAGGACGACTACAAAAAAGTAATAAAATGCGGCGTACGAAAAATCAACTATTACACATATATGGCAAAAGCAGGCGGAGAGGCAGTTATAAATATGCCCGACAAAACATTTTTTCACGATATTGCCGTTGCCGCAACAGAGGGTATGAAACAAAACGTTAAGTCGGCAATAAAAGTATTTTCCTGCACAGAAAGGTAAAAATATGGAGATTATAAAAAAAATCGATTTTTTTAAAAGCGGAATTTATATGAATTTTGCGGTTGATGAAAACAAACGGCTTTTAATTTTAAATGCGGGCACATCTAAAAAAGAGATTGAACCAAACCGCTTTTTTATGCCTGCGGAAATATTTATATCGGGCGAAAACCCAAACGACCACTGCGGTGCAAAACATACGGGCAGTTTACTGTCCGATTCATTGCAATACGTATCGCATAGAGATACCGATAACGAAATTGTATTTTTTCTTAAAAATGATAAAATTGAGGTACGTCAGCATTATGAATTTTTCACCGACGCGTCTGCCGTACGTTCATATGCCGAAATTAAAAACGTATCAAATGACGATATCGGTCTTGAATATGCAAGCTCGTTTTGTTTGTACGGATTTGAATTTAACAAAGTATGGCTGTGCCACAATGCGTGGTGCCGTGAGCTTGAATGGCGGTGCTATACACCGCAAATGCTTGGTTTTAATCACATAACACCCTTTTCAACAAAACGTATTGCCGTATCAAATACGGGCACGTGGTCATCAAAAGAATATATGCCGATGGGTATGCTGCAAAATGATGATGAGAGTATATTTTGGCAAATTGAGCATAACGGCTCGTGGAATTTTGAAATAAGCGATATTCAGGGTGTAAATTATATAAAACTTTCGGGGCCGTCGGAGCAGGAAAATAGTTGGTGGAAAGAGTTAAAGCCAAACGAAACATTTGAAACGGTTAAAACGGCAACAGCTTTTTCGTCAGACTTTAACGGTGCGATTGCCGAAATGACAAATTACCGCAAACATTTTGCATACAAAAGCCCTGCCGATACAAATTTGCCCGTTATATTTAACGATTATATGCGGTGTTTGAACGCCGACCCCACAACCGAAAAAGAAATTGCGGTAATAGACGCGGCGGCACAAATCGGTGCCGAAATTTACTGTATGGACGCCGGCTGGTATGCCAACGGTACGTGGTGGGAAACGGTAGGTGAATGGAAAGTATGCAATAGCCGTTTTCCCGGCGGCATTAAAAAAGTGTTTGACTATATACGCTCAAAGGGAATGAAGCCCGGTATATGGCTTGAACCCGAAAGCATAGGTATTAAATGTCCTATTTTAAACCAATTTACCGACGATTGCTTTTTTGTACGTCACGGAAAGCGTGTTATAAACCACGGTCGTTACAGTTTCGACTTTACAAACAAAAAGGTTACAAACTTTTTAGACGGTGTGGTAGACGGACTTATACGCGATTTGGGTATAGAGTATTTTAAATTCGACTACAACATTGAGGGCGGTTCGGGAACGGAGATTAACTCATCAAGCTTTGGCGACGGACTTATGAAACACCAAGCCGCATACCTTGAATGGATAGACGGAATATATGCCCGCCACCCAAATATAATAATAGAAAACTGCGCAAGCGGCGGTATGAGAATGGACTTTAAATCGCTTACACACTTTACAATGCAATCGCTTACCGACGCAAGCAATTATAAACACATTGCGTCAATTGCGGCAATGTCGCCCACGGCGGTAATTGCGCGCCAGGCACAGGTATGGGTTGTACCGTTTACGGAACATACAAACAGTGAAATTGCATTTTCTATGGTAAATTCACTGTTTAAAAGACCTGTTATTTCGGGCGAAACGCACCTTTTAAACAGCGAACAACTTAAAATTATAAAAGACGGCATAAAAATTTATAAATTAATTCGCTCCGAAATACCAAACCTTATACCGTTTTACCCTATAGGTACGGCAAATTTTGAAAGCGATTGGATAGTATGCGGATACAAAGGCGGCAGCCATATTTATATTGTTGCCCAAAGGCTTGGCGGTGAGAGCGAAAGTATTAACATACCTCTTAATTGCAATTACACAAATGCACAATGCATATACCCGTCTTTAAACAACGCGCCTTACAGTATAAAAGACGGCATATTAACCGTTACGCTTAAAACCAATTCATCTGCCGTAATTAAAATCAACTGATTTTTTAATTATTTTTGACGGCAAGCCTAATTTCAATGCCTCACTTCCGAAAAAAAGAAAGTATACCGCCACCCCCCGCCGCGCAGCGATAAAAAAGAGGACCCGTACAACGCCAAAGATTACAGTTCGTATGAGGATTTTTACGAAGATTACGAAGAAGAGTTTGACGGTTTTGACGATGCCGAAAGTTATTATGAAGAATACGGGGAATAAGCTTTGATGTGCCGCTTGCCGTGTTAACAATTGCAAGCGCAAAAAATCCGCCTTAAACCGGGCGGATTTTTTGCATTTTGTTTTTTATAAAAATTAATCGCAGCAGCAATCGTGTACGTCGGGTTCAAGGTTGTCAAAATGCTGCTTTTCGGGCGGGAAAAACTCATCAATCGGGAAACGCAGACGATCGAACAATTCGCAAGGGCTGTTATCGGTTGACGAAATACATTCGTTTTGCGGAACACAGTAATCTATAACCGGTATTAAAAGCTGGGTTTCGCGTTCGAGACGTACAATTGTAAAAAGACCGAGTGTAATATACACACGTTTGCACGATTCGGGGTCAACAATTATATCGTCAAATATTCTGCTTATGCTTTCGGGAACAGCTGTAATATCCATTTCACCGCAGCAGCAGCAATTTTCACAGCTGTCTATTACTTTAGCTCCCAGACAAATTGGGTCAACAACTTCTGTTTTTGCAAGCGGAAGATTATTTTTTGTCCAAAGCTGAATATCGCCATCGTCGAATTTATATTTCGATGAGAATGTTTTTGCATTACCCTCGGAGCCGAAAAGAATAACCTTTTTATCAAAGGTTGCAAGACCCTCAACCTGAACAGGTCTGCCTATTCCCGTAAATACGTCAAGTACTATTCTAAAGAAGAATTTTAAATCAACCGTATAGTACCCTCTGTTAAACGGTACAGGTTCAACGTCCGAATATATCCAAATTATTTCGGATTTTCTGCATTTAACATTAATGGATTTGTCTATAATGTTTTGACCGCATTGAGTAAGATATACTCTTATGTTTTCAACACATTCTTTATCGCGGCAAGAATCGTATACCTTGTTTGTTTGTATGCAAACACCGTCGCTTGAGTTCTCCCGGCAGCCACAGCCGCCTAATGGTCTGTCACTCATAATCTATTCCTCCATTTTAATAAAACTAATCTTGCTTCTGTATATTGTATGTTACGCAAGCAAAAAATGTGATTTTTTTGTACAAAAAACAAATTACGGTTAGTTTTATCTTTTAAAATACGTGTTCCGTGCCGCAAAAAGCATAAAAAACGCACGGCAAAATATATGCATATTGCCGTGCGTTTTTGTTTTTAATATATGTAACTTAAACTGTTTGGTTTTCTTCGTTTGCAGGGTGATATGTAGGCACAACCTCCGCAACGGCACGGCGTATTTTTGCACCGTCGTTTGTTTTAACCGCCGCCTCCAATATTTCGAGCTTATACTCTACCATAGGCATATCAACATCGAGCGGATGCCCTATAAATATTTTGCTGTGGCGCGTCTTTTTAAGACCTTCCTCACTCATTAAAAGTTCCTCATACAGCTTTTCGCCCGGGCGCAGTCCCGTTATTTTAACTTTTATATCCTCGTCAGGAATAAGTCCCGAAAGCCGTATCATATTAAGCGCCAAGTCATATATACGCACCGGCTGACCCATATCGAGTACAAAAATCTCACCACCGTTGGCAAAGCAAGCCGCCTGAATTACAAGCTGCGCCGCCTCGGGAATTGTCATAAAAAATCTTGTTATATCTTTATGCGTTACGGTAACTGGACCGCCGTTTTCTATTTGCCGTGCAAAGAGCGGTATTACCGAACCGTTTGAGCCGAGCACATTACCAAATCGCACCGCAACAAAGTTTGTTTTGCTTACGTTATTCATTGCCTGAATAATCATTTCGCACATTCTCTTTGTTGCACCCATTACATTTGTTGGGTTTACGGCTTTATCGGTAGATATCATTACAAACTTTTCAACGCCGTATTTATCGGCACATTTTGCAACGTTATACGTACCGAACACATTGTTTTTTATTGCCTCTGTGGGGCTGTCCTCCATAAGCGGCACGTGTTTGTGCGCCGCCGCGTGGAATATAATATTGGGTTTATACTGCGAAAAAATCGACTCAAGTCTGTCTTTATCACGAATCGACGCAATAAGCACTTCAAGATTAAGCTCGGAAAATTTAGACAAAAGCTCGTTTTGCAAATCATACGCGTTATTTTCGTATATATCTAATATTATAAGCTGTTTGGGGCGAAATTTAACTATTTGACGGCAAAGCTCCGAGCCTATTGAACCGCCTCCGCCCGTAACCATAACAACCTTATCTTTTATATTTTCCAATATACCGTTATCGTCGAGCACAATCGGGTCACGCGCAAGCAAATCTTCTATTTTAATCTTTCGTAGTTTTGTTGCGCTCTCCTCGTCAACAATTTCGTCAAATCCGGGCATTACCATAATTTTACAGCCTGTGTTACTGCAAATGTTTATAATATCCATTCTGTCTATTTTACTTGCCGACGGAATTGCAAAAATTATTTCGTCTACATATTCTCTTTCGCAAACCGCTTCAATATCGCCTCTGTCGCCTATAACTTTTATTCCGTTAATAAAAGAATTTTGCTTTTTGGGGTCATCATCTATAAGACCTACTATATTATAATCGGGTTTAATTGTAGGGTTTAAATCGTTTATAAAAAGCGCCGCCGCAGAACCCGCGCCCACAATAAGCAAATTTTTTTTATGCGAGCCTTTGCGCGCCTTAAAATACGCGCTTACATATTGGTACGACATTTTTATTACTATGCGGTATAAAATAAGCATAACCGACGCTATAAAATCGGCAAGCAATACGGGTTTTATGTAAAATGCGTAAAACCGCATAATATTGGTTGCGCCGATTGTTATTAATGTTGCCGCAAGGCACGCAACTATCATTGTTACATAATCGTACAGCGAGCTGTGGCGCCACATAACTTTGTAGTTTTTTGATACAAAAAACACAAATAAAAACACAGCGGCACAAAACGAAAACAATACCATACAACGCCCTATGTAATCATTAAACTCTTTGAGCGAATGTACCATTACAAGCGCCGCCATATACGATATAAAAACAATGGCAGCGTCAAATATCCACATAATTCTGTCTGATGATGCAACCTTTCCCGCCGAAATTAAAAATTTGTTTATCTTATTTGACAACGCCATACGTACACCCCCCTATTTATCTTTATTGTATAAAATTTCACTTAATAATGTAGATGATGTACCATTGGTATGCGGCAAATACACCACATCAACTCCGGCGCTTTTAAGCCGTAATTCGGTTTCGTTATAAAGCGCGGAACCTTTCCAATCATCCCCGTGAAATAAAACGTCAAACTTATATTTATTCCATACTTCAATTTTATCGAGTGAAAACTGCGTTATTGTTTTATCAACATATTTTATTGAATCTACTATTTCAAATCTTTCTTTAAACGGTATAATGGGCTTTTTATGTTTATATTCAAATGCAAGTTCATCTGTGCTTACACCCGCTATAAGGTAATCACAGTATACTTTGGCATTTTTTAAAATATTAAGATGCCCTATATGAAACAAGTCAAACACACCCGTTGTATACCCAACCTTGTATTTTTTCATTTGTATATCTCCCTGCTTTATAGGTTCAATATACCGTATGCATTATTGCAGAATATATCATCGGCATATGCACCAAGTTTTTTTTGCGCAATTTCGTAAGCATGCAAAATTTTTGTGGAACGTACATCTGTATTGTGCATATCGCTCCCCGCAACACAAATACGGCCCGCGGAAACAAGTTTTTGTAAAAAACGTCTTTCACGCATTTTATCGAGCATTTCCTGATTTATCTGAAACATAACGTCAAGCTCAAACAGCTTATAAACGCTTTCGCCAAACACTCTGTAGTATCGGTCTATATGCGCCATAACAATTTTATAATCTTTAAGCGTAAGCTTATACAAATGTTCAATAAGCTTGTTATCCCACTCGCAAAAAGGCATTTCTATAAGCAAACAATTTGTATTTTCAATACACAGTTTATCAAAATCGCAAAAACTTTTTGTGTTTAAATCAAAATACACCTCAAATCCGCGCAATATCTTTGGAAATTCGATATCATAATTATTCATTTCATTGCAAAGCGCATTATATGCCGCGTTGCGCGCGTTTACCGCGTCATCTTTATTAACGCTTACGGTTGAATTAAAATGTGGCGTCGCCACAATTGTACCAACGTTATTTTCAACGCTTAACTTTAGCATTTGTATACTTGTTTCAACATTTTGCGCGCCGTCATCTATTGCAGGCAAAAAGTGCGAATGAAAATCAATAATCACAATATCCCCCCTTAAACACATGACAGGTAATGCAAAAGCAAATTTACTTTTGCTCCCTTTCTTCCATATATCTGTATGCATAATTATATCCGCGGGAGTATTGGTATTTTCGGCTGTAATATTTATATTTTGCCGCGTCTTGTTCGCTGCAATTCATAATAAAGCCGAGTATTTTTATTTCGGAGCGCTTTAAAATTTCAACAGCGGCGTCTATCATATCATATGTAGATTGATTTTGCTTTACAACAAGCAAAACTCCCGTTGCCGACGGAGCAATAACCATTGCGTCGGTTACCGTTGTAATCGGCGGTGTATCTATAAAAATGTAATCGTATTCTCCCGAAAGCTTTTCAAGTATACCGCTCATTTCTTTGCTTGCAAGAAGTTCGGTGGGATTGGGCGGTATTTCGCCTACGGGAATACAGTCAAGCCCGTCGCGCACATTATGACGTATTGCGTCCTCAAGCTTAATAAATCCGCAAAGAACGTTACTTATACCGTTTGATTTTTCTATTTTTAAATATCTGTGTACACGCGGTTTTCTTAAATCGCAGTCTATTAAAAGCACCTTTGCACCCGTTTGCGCAAAAGTAAGCGACAAATTAATACTTGTGGTTGTTTTGCCCTCGCCCGGTTCGGAGCTGGTAATAAGCACAACCTTGCCTTTATCCGACTTTGGCAGTGAAAACATAATATTTGTACGCGCCGTTTTATACGACTCCAAAGTATTAAATTTTGTATTTGAATTTATAATATAGTAATCGTCGGGTTTTTGAATACCTTTATTATTTTTGGATTTAATATT
>OIXG01001646.1_pt1 | contig 20248 bp, 10 predicted proteins | sample 1587731 | NCBI WGS metagenome assembly OIXG01 (sample SAMEA3888908, study PRJEB22519) | human gut metagenome | biome: human gut; feature: human-associated habitat; material: faeces | place: Denmark | collected 2010
CTGGTGCGGCAGGTCACGGAAAATCTACAGGTGGTGATACGCCCCAGCCGAAGTGAAGAACTTACCGTCGCGGAGATCGACAGAGAATTAGAAACTCTGGCACGGGAGTTCGATACCGTCTTCGTAGCTGCGGCCTCCGGCAATAGTGAAGACTATAGTGAACGGTTCAAGACGATCCTTGCCCAGCAAGCGGAACTGAAGGCCAAACGTGCCGAACTGGAGCAGCGGCAGGCAGAAGACGCAGAATTGACCAGCCACATGGAGTTGGCCGCAGATACTCTGGAGCAGGCCGGTACAGCCATTACTGAATGGGACGAATATCAAATTCGTGCGTTGGTAGAGTCGGTCAGGATATTGTCTAAAGATGAAATACTGGTGCGGCTAAAAAGCGGGATTGAGAAAGTTGAAAAGTTACAGAAGTAGACATAGCTCATGAACGCTATAAGTATTATCTAACTGATGGTAGAGATTTTCCGAAATGGAAAGTTTCTTTTGCGGGGGAACATTTTCTAAGCATTGAGAAAGGCGGATGATTTCCATTTCATGTTCCAGTTTCGTTAACCGTCTTGAAATGACATCAAACTCCTTTGGCGTGTAGGTGCGGTTTGTCCCTTGGATGGGACAGTACTCCTTCCGCCAGCGGTAAAGTACTCCTTGGGCACTGTGCAGCTCATGGGCGAGAGATTTAATGGATTCTCCGTTTTGATAACGCCAAGCGGCCTTGGTTTTAAATTCGAATGGATATTTTTTGGCATAGCACCATCTCCTTGCGTTAAGATATTGCTATTATAAATAATGAATATCTTCCTTCGGAACCACTCGACGTAAAATCGTAAATCTGATATACTGAAAAGCAATGGCAAATATGTCTTAAAATTGCTCTGAACTTATTTGAAAAATCAGTTTTACGTTAGGAGGAAATGGAAGTGTCTAAAATTAACCAAATACAGACGGCTATTTTATCTCTTGGTTCTGGTGCATATCAAAAACTGATGGATTCGTATGTTATGAAAAAGTATGGTTTTTCAAATATTATGCCTTTGGGATCACATTCTGGAACCAATAAAGTGACAAAAGGAACTCCGGATTCATTTGTACAGTGTGCAGATGGGCGTTTTATTCTAATTGCTCATGGTTCTGTGGAAAATCACGCATACAACAAAGTCAAAGCGGATATCTTAAGCTGCTTAGATACGGCAAAAACAGGGATACCTATTGAAGATATTTCACAGATTATTTGTTGTCATACATCGACAAATTTTACCCCAGGGCAGGTAAAAAAGCTTTGCTCATATTTTGAGAACACAATTCTAATTGGACTCGGAGAGGTATCTTTCGACTTGTATCTTAAGTATCCTGATCTTGCTAAAGACCACTTAAATATTGACATTGATACCCACCAGATTTTTAGCCTTGAAAGTTTTCTTACATATTTTTCATGCAATCCATATTCAACATCTCTTGATATGCCATTGTTGTGCAGAGAGCAAGAGCTGGAATACATCAATCATGTACTAAATGAAAGCGATGTAATTTTGCTTTCTGGCCCCGCTGGAGTAGGAAAGACACGCCTTGCACTTGAAAGCGCGAAAACATTTGCAGAAAGTAACAACTATGATTTAAAGATTATCCGCTCAAATGGGAAAACGATTTATCAGGACTTAGTGGCGGCTTTTCCGGATGAAAGCAATTATATGGTTGTGGTTGATGATGCGGATCAGCTTACAGAACTTCGCTACCTACTTGAACTTTCTGCAAATACTCAGAGATATCATGCTGTAAAAATTATTATTACAGTCAGAGACTATGCCAGAGAAAAGTTGCTGAAAGCAATAAGAACTGTGCTTATTCCCAACCAATACGAAGTTCATGCGCTATCAGATGATAGTGTTACAAAAGTCTTATCAGACAATCTTGGCATCCAAAATGATCGCGTATTGGAACAAATAAAGATTATTGCCAAAGGTAACATTCGCTTGGCGATTATGGCCGGAATGTGTGCCCTTAATGGGAAATTTGGGTCCATACAAAATGCATTTGATATATTTAACGACTATTATGGAGATATAATTGGTGAATTTGACAGGAATGAAATCCTCGTTGCTGCCATTATTGCTTTTTTTGATAAGTTTAATTTGAAGGAAACTGAGCTCCCATTTAATATTGCATTGCAGCACGGGATAAGCACAGTGCAATTTCGAGATATGTGCTTATCGTTGCACCGCAAAGAGGTTATTAGTATTTTTGATGACAAAGCAGTAAAATTCGAGAATCAAAATCTCAGAGATTACTTATTGTATTACGCATTTTTTAAAGAAAAGTGGCTATCACCCTGTGATTTGATATGCCAAGCGTTTCCCACATATAAGAACAGAGTTGTATTTGCATTTAACACGTTAGTTCGTTTATTCAATTCCCCAGAGAATATTGCGTTCATCGAAGGAGAGATCAGAGCAGCGTGGACGAAGGTGAAAAAACTGCCTACAGCTACTGCTTTTGAATTTGTCGCAACATTCTATAATGCTATCCCGGATGAGGCACTATTGTATTTGAAGAAGAAGATAGACGCGCTTCCGGAAGCCCATGTAGACATGCTCAAATATGACTTTGAGAAACATAAAAATTATCACACGATTCGCTCAGAAATAATCAGCATTTTGATTGGGTTCAAATACACAGATTATTTTATAGATGCTATTCAGCTTGCACTGTATTGTTTTGAAAGAAATAATAGCGAACCAATGGATATCTACTTTTTGTTTGGAGAACGGTGGGGAATTGGTCTCAATTCCTATAAGCACGGATATGCTGAGGAGCGCGTCCTGCTTAAGCAATTGCAGAAGTATCACAAGGAAAATCGCTCCATTCTATCATCTTATTGCTTAATATTTGCCGCAGAATATTCGCTGAGAACGCAATACTCCGCAACAGAATGGAATTATAATAAATCGACGATCTATCAACTGGGTTTGGCGGCTTGCGATGAAGTCTTTGAACTCCGTTCGTTGGCACTGGAGTCTCTTTTCTCAGTGATCAGCGATTCTCCGGTTCGGAAATATGCCGTTACAATGATATTAGAATACCCAGTTTATTCGGCATCCGAATTCGATGAACAGGTTATCGCTCATGATGTAAGTATACTTGATGCCATTTTCCCCCGACCGATAGATACAACGGATTTTTCAATTTGCGAAATACTCCATCATTTTGAAGATGTCTGTATCGCGCAGGGAATTGATTGGCCTGCCTCCCTTCCAAAGAGTAATCAGAATAGCACATACAGACTTTATACCACATTGAGTAAGGAGTGCCTTCGAAAGGGCGATAAAATAGAAAATGTTGAGTCGCGGCGTGTAGATGCTATTGAGCAGATGGCGGTTAATGCGTCTTTGCAAGAATTGGATTGCTTGTGGGAGATGCTCAGGTCTGAAGTACCGGAGAGTAGCAGTAGGGATCGCTGGATCATAGGAAATGGAATTGGAATCCTATTTTCAAAACTTGCACAGTATGATGCATCCAAATTTGTTAATTGCTGCAAAGCCTATATCGATCACCAGACACCGTATTGTGATGAGCGATACAGTATCATCAACGGGTTGATAAAGGTGTTGGGATACGCCAGAGCGGTTGAATTTGTTAACTGTTCGACCTTTGGTGAGAAGAATCATTGGTTAGCAATACTATACGATTTTGTCCCGGATGAGTACATTGATACCGGTCTCATTGAAAAGATAATGGAATGTTTAAGAGGGAGGGGGGTTAGAGAGCATTATACGGTTTCTCTTAAAACTGTTCTAAGAATTAATGGGAAGTTTCCGGGATATCTCAAAAGATATATGGTGGAACTGAATAATCTGGGGGAGAAAAACCCGCATCTGTTATCGGGCTTTTTATTCCGCGTAGGGCATGATGAATGTATTGGTACGAAAGAACTAGTCGAATACTTTAGGGGAGATATTAAGGTTTTATGTACAGCATATATCTATGCACATCAAGGAAGATCCTACTATGATTTTGACGGCGAACTTTTTTCAGAATTAATACGAGGTAACCCTGAGTTCTTGGCAGACTATGTGCATAAAGTTGCGGGGAAGCAGATTGGGAGAGACGGATGGCATGCTCTAAATATTTTGTGGCAGCAAGATGACTATCTGAAGCTAATCTCTATCGTAATGGAGTGTCTAAAAAACGCAACAAAACCATTTTTTACATGGGATTCCTTAGCGGAGGACCTACTGAGTTCACCTATAAATATGCCGTTAGTTAATAAACGGCGTAATGAGTGGATCAAGTATTATGTCGAAGCAAATTGTTATGATGGAGAGTCAATGCGCTTTTTGTTTGGGATCGTCTGTAATTTGCCGGAAGAACAACGATTACCCGCGATTGTAACGTTTTGCCAATGCAATCCCGCTTTTGAGGCATTTCGAAGCATTTATATAATACCAACACATGCCTCTTGGAGTGGTAGCGAAGTTCCAATTTTAGAACAACACATTGCATTTTTGAGTGAAATTAAAGATAGCTTGAGAGGAATGCAATTCGTTGAACATAGGGCGCATATATCTGAGAAAATTCGGAATTTACAAGAGAGAAAAGAAGACGTACTGTTGAGAGAATTCCTGGAAGAGAGATGATTTTTTGAAAGGGCTCCATTTCCCGAACATTCTGTCGGGAAACGGAGTCCTTCTTACATATTTTTCTCTCGACGGATGGGGGCTCATTTGCTATACTTAAAGCAAAGATAATAGTTGGGGGACACCGCAATATGAAGAAGATACTCTTTGTGTGCCACGGGAATATTTGCCGCAGCCCGATGGCTGAGTTCGTGATGAAGGACTTAGTAGAAAAAGCGGGGCTGGCAGCCCAATTCCATATAGAGTCTGCCGCAACCAGCCGCGAGGAGCTCGGCAACCCCATCTATCCTCCGGCGCGGCGCAAGTTGGTCGAACACGGGATCGCCTGCGGCGGTCACGCGGCGCGGCAGCTTACCAAAAGAGATTACAAGGAATTTGACCTGCTGATCGGCATGGACAGCGCCAACCTGCGGAATATGCACCGTGTCTGCGGCGGTGACCCGGATGGCAGGATACACCTGCTGCTGGATTACACCGACCACCCCCGCGATGTTGCCGACCCGTGGTACACCGACGATTTTGAGGCCACATGGAGGGACGTGCTTGCGGGATGTCAGGGATTACTGAAAGAGTTACTACAGAAGTGAGGTGAACAGCATGGCACAAAATGACAAGATCCAGCTATTCGAGGACAAGCGCATTCGTACTGCGTGGGACGAGGAAAAAGAAGAATGGTACTTTTCCATCGTCGATGTTGTTGCCGTGCTGACTGAGCAGCCTGATTATCAAGCGGCACGCAACTACTGGAAAGTTACCAAGAAGCGGCTTAAAGACGAAGGCAATGAAACGGTTACATCTTGTAACCAGTTGAAAATGACCGCCTCAGATGGCAAAAAGCGTCTGACCGATGTGGCTGACACTGAGCAGCTTCTCCGCATCATCCAGTCTATTCCCTCACCCAAAGCGGAGCCGTTTAAGCTGTGGCTGGCGCAGGTAGGCAGAGAACGCATTGAGGAAACCATCGACCCGGAGTTGACCATTGAACGGGCGCTGGAGACCTATCTCAAAAAAGGCTATACCCGCGAGTGGATCAACCAGCGGCTACAAGCCATCCAAGTCCGAAAGGAACTGACGGATGAGTGGGATGCCCGTGGTGTGCAGAAGGGCGTGGAGTACGCAATACTTACCGACGAAATATCTCGTGCATGGTCAGGAATGTCTACGCGGCAATATAAAAATCTCAAGGGCTTGAAGAAAGAGAATCTCCGTGACAACATGACTACCCTGGAGCTGGTGCTGAATATGCTGGCAGAGGCGACCACCACGGAAATCTCCAAACAGAAAACACCGAAGACATTTTCGGAGAATCTGGCTGTAGCCCGTGAGGGCGGTGAAGCTGCTGGGATTGCACGGAAGGCAGTCGAGGAGCGCACCGGCGTCCCTGTTATTACCTCCAAGAACGCCGCACAGCTCAATCAGATCGTGACAGAACTGCTGGAAGGAGCGGCTACGTCACCGGAGAAACAAGACAAAAAGCGCTGATTCACTGACAACAAAAGTGGTCGCCTGCGGGCGGGTGATTGAACGCGAGTGGGGGAACCCGTCAAAGGTTCCCCCCTCTCACTCCCCCTTCCTTGCGATGTGCGGGAGTGCAGACAACAAAACCTGTGGGCAATTGCAAAAAGAAAACACCATCCGTCAGGATGGTGTTTTCTTTTTGGAGCAGCACTTTTGCTACGCAAAAGTGGTCGCCTGCGGGCGGGTGACTGAACGCGAGCGGGGGAACCTCAGGCGGGTTTCTCCTGCGCGCATTTTGTTCCCTGCGGCATGCTTAGGCGTTCTCTTACTTCTCCAGCGCCGCCATGAACCGCAGTAGGTTCTCCACGGTGAAGCGCAGGTTCTTCTCACTGTGCTGCCGGGCCTCCGCCAGCGTGCAGGGCGCCGGGTTGATGGGGAACACCCCGGATACCCCTGCCGCATAGACCGCGTCCAGCGCCGTTTCGCAGCCGCCCACCAGCGCCGCCACGGGGATGCCCAGCACCCTGGCCCGCCGGGCCACACCGATGACCGTCTTGCCCCGCAGGCTCTGGCTGTCCAGGTGCCCCTCGCCGGTGATGACCAGCCGGGCGCCCCGGCAGCGGCGGTCAAAGTCCGCCGTGTCCAGCACCGTGTCGATGCCCATGCGCAGCGTGCCGCCGAAAAACGCGGCGGCTCCCGCGCCGAAGCCGCCGGCCGCGCCGCCGCCGGGCAGCGTCAGCACCTCCGCACCCAGATCCCGGGCCAGCACCTGCGCCAGATGGTACAGGCCCGCGTCCAGCCGGGCCACCATGGCCGCATCCGCGCCCTTCTGGGGGCCGAACACCGCCGCAGCGCCCTCCGGGCCGCACAGCGGGTTGTCGATGTCGCACATCACCGTCACCGGTACGGCGCCCAGCGTCCGGCGCAGCGCCTCCGTCCGGATATGGGCGATGCGCGTGAGGGTGCCGCCCACCGGTACGAAGGGGCGGCCCTGCGCATCGAGAAATTCCGCGCCCAGCGCGGCGGCGGCGCCGCAGCCGCCGTCGTTGGTGGCGCTGCCGCCCAGCCCCAGCACCAGCCGCGCCGCGCCGTGGGACAGCGCGTGGGCCATCAGCTGACCCACGCCATAGGTGGTGGTCTTTTCCGGATCACGGGCGTCTCCTACCAGCGGCAGACCCGCCGCCGCGGCCATCTCCACCACCGCCGTGCCGTCCGGCAGAAGGGCGTAGTGCGCCGTCATCGGCTCCCCATAGGGGCCGGTGCAGGGCGCGGCGATCCGCCGGCCGCCCACGGCGGCAAGAAACGCGTCCACCGTGCCCTCGCCGCCGTCAGCCACCGGGATGGCGCAGATCTCCGCCGACGGCTCCAGTCGGAGGATCTCCGCCGACGCGATGCGGCAGATGTCCCCGGAGGACAGGCTGCCCTTGAAGGAATCCGGGATCAATACATACTTGCTCATGGCATCCGTTCCTTTCCCGAAAAAAGCAAGCCGCGGCACTGGCCGCGGCTTGTCTGCGTTGTTTTACAGTGCGTAGAACAGCTCCGCCATCTGGGCCGTCACATCCTCCGTATAGCTGCACAGCGTCACGCAGTAGATGTAGTTGCCCTGCTTCAGGCAGATCACCAGCTCGTACATGGGCGTGTCCTGCACCGTGGCCGTCAGGGCGACAGCCGGGCGCTCCGCACCGGCGAACGCCACCGTGGTCACGGCGGCGGTGACGTTCTCAAATCCGTAGGTGCTCATGGCGTCCGGCAGCTGCTGGGCGGACAGCTCCGCGTACTCCTGGGCGCTCATGGTGGTGCCGAACAGCAGGCCCATGTTCTGGAACACCACGTTCATGGTCATCAGGCCGTCGGTGGAGGTGGCGTACATGTCCTGCACGCTCTGGTTCTCCTCCATCAGCTTCTTCATGTCCTCGTCGCTGGTGCCGTCGGTGAGGAAGCCGTTGATCTCCGCGATCTGCTCCTCCGTGTAGAACACCCACGTCTCGTCCAGCGTGCAGCCGATACCGGCAAACTCGTTGGTGTAGGTGCCGCCGTTGACGCTGCCCATCTCCGGTGTCTCGCCGTCCGGCTCGGCGGTGTCCACCTGACCGGTGACGGACGGATCGGGCTGCGCGCCCGGCTCCACTGTGCCGCCGGTCTGCTCCGGCGCCTGCTGGCCGCAGGCCGTCATGGCCAGCAGCATCAAGGCCATCAGCATGGCCGCAAATTTCTTCATATGGCTCCTCCCTTTGCGGAAATATCTGTTGTTACCGCCGTCATTGTACCAAATCGGGCGGGGAAATACAACAGCAAAATTTCCCGACAGGATGCGCCCCGCCTTTCCGCTACAATAAGGGCGAAAGGAGGGACAAGCCTTGAAAACTGTCACCGAGGTCAGCCGATCTGTCCCGCTCCGCCCGCTTCTGACCATGTTCCTGCCGGCCGCTGCCGCTTTTCTGCTGACCGGCGGGGCGCTGGACGGTCTGTACAGCCCGTGGTCGCTGGCGGTGGTATCCGCCGCCGGCGTTGGATGGCCTGGGCTCAGCGCCCTGCTGGGCGCCGGACTGGGCGCTTTTCTTTTTCTGGATTTTCAGGCGGGGCTGCGCCATACCGCCGCCGCCATCCTCATTTTCTGCGCCGATACCGCGTTCTGCACCACCCGGCTGTACCGGATACCCCGGTTCCGCCCTGCTGCCGCCGTGGTCATGACGCTGCTGGTGCAGTCGGCATATCTGTTCCAGCGGCAGCCGCGGCAGTGGACGCTGTGCGCCGCCGCGCTGGTCATTCTCTGGGCCGGAGCCGTACTGCTGCCCGCCCTGACGGACAGTACCGCCAGCGGTGAGACCCGGCAGCAGGCGTGGTTCCTGCTGGCGCTGGGCGTGTGTCTCTCCGCCTATGGCTGGGAGGTATCCGGCTTCCGGGCAGGCGGTCTGCTGGCCGCCGCCCTGCTGCTGACGGCAGCACGCCGTCTGACCCCTGCCGCTGCTGCGGCTGCTGGGGCCGTGACCGGTCTTGTGCTGGATCTCTACACCGGCGAAACGGTGCTGCTGACCGCCGTGCTCTGCGGCGCTGCCGCCGCGGCAGCGGCTCTGCAGAGACGTGGGCGGCTTCTGTCGCCGCTGGCGTTCTGCGCCGTGGCCGCCGCCGTGTACCTTCTGCTGGACGGGCCGGACCTGCTGCCGCTGCTTTGCCAGAGCATCGCCGGGGCGGGCCTGTATCTGCTGCTGCCGGAGCATCTGCTGCCCCGGCTGGCGCAGCGCGCCGTCAGCACCGCCCGGAGCGCTCCCGATCAGACGGAGGCGGCGACGCCCGCTGCCGCGTTCCGTGCCGTGTACGACAGCTTTTTTACCGATACCACGCCGCCCCGTCCGGAGAATCCCGCCGTGCTGTTTGACCGGGCCGCCGAGCAGGTGTGCGCCGGGTGCCTGCTGCGGCAGGACTGCTGGCAGACCCGCTACATCGACACCTACAACGCCTTCAACGACGCCTGCCCCCGGCTGCTGGGACGAGGCAGCGCCTGCGCGGAGGATTTCCCCCTGCACTTCACCAGCCGCTGTCTGCACTTTCCTCAGCTGCTGGAGGCGCTGAACGATCAGCTTCACCAGTTTCTGCTGCGCCGGAGCCACCGGCTCCAGCTGGAGGCGGCCTATCAGGTGGCCCGGGAGCAGTACGCCCAGATGTCGGAGGTGCTGTCCGCCGACGTACCGGCATCGGCGACGCCGCGGTTCAGCTGCATCACCGGCACCGCCCTGCGCCCCCGGGAGGGCGAGACGCTGTGCGGCGACCAGACCGCGTTCTTCGAGGCGGGCGGCGCCGCCTACCTGCTGCTGTCCGACGGCATGGGCAGCGGCGAGGAGGCCCACCGGGAGGCTGCCATGACCGTCCGGCTGCTGAAGCAGTTCCTGCAGGCCGGCGTGGAGCCGTCCCCCGCCCTGAAGACCCTGAATACCGCGCTGCTGCTGCGCTGCCGGGAGGGCGGCGGCTTCACCACCATTGATCTCGCCCGGATCGACCGCACCTCCGGCGCGGTGACGCTGTATAAGTACGGCGCGGCGGCGTCCTATTTCAAAAAGCACGGGCGGGTCGTCCGCTACGCCGGCAGCGCGCTGCCCGCCGGGCTGGAAAATGCCGCTCAGCAGCCGGAGGCCATCCGCTTTACGCTGCCGCCGGGCGGCTGGCTGGTGCTGCTGTCCGACGGCGTCACCGCCGGGGACGGCGACGAGTGGGTGCAGGACCTGCTGGCCGGGTGGGAGGGCAGCTCCCCGGAGGAGCTGGCCCGGCGCATCCTGACGCTGTCCGCCGACCACGGCGGCCTGTCCGACGACTGCGCCGTGCTGGCGCTGTACCGCCCCCGGGGCGAAGATTCCGGCAGATCGCAGGTATAAGCTGCCGCCGCGCTGTCCATACTACCATTGTAAAAACGGGCAGCAAGGAGGGCATATTCTTGGTCAAAGGCATTTCCCGGCGGGTCATCGTGGTGGATTCCCCCGACCCGCAGATCTTCGAACAGGCAATTTTCATTCTCCGCACCGACGGCGGCGGCGTCAGCTCCCAGCAGCTGGTGGATCAGGCCGTCCGCATCGCCAAGAACTACGCCCGCTGTCAGGGCGCGCCGCGGCGGCGGTTTCACGCACCCGCATGGCTCTGGGCCGCGGCGGGTGCCGCCGCCATCGGCCTGACGTGGCTTCTGTGCACCGTGCTGTGACCTATTTTCACCGGTTTCAGCGGGACTAACCCGTTTGAAATACTTTTTCCATCATTTTTCTCCTCACTTGGGGCGGGCGGTATGCGTCCGCCTCTCTTTTTGCGCAAAAAAAAATATCCCCCGGCCTCGCCGGGGGATATTTATGCGCTTTATCAAAGGTCCAGATCCGGCAGCACGATCTCGCCGGCACCGGAGGGCTGCTCCGGGTCAGGCTCCGACGGGTCGGGCTTTTCCGGGTCCACGGGGTCGGGGGCCGAGGGGTCCGCCGCACCGCAGACGGTGCAGACGCCGTCCGCGTACCGGTGTCCCAGGGCCGGGATGGTCTCCGTGAAGCTGTCGCCGCAGACGGCGCAGGTGTACGTCCGCACCCCCGTCTCCGTGCAGGTGGCCGCCGCGGTCACGGCAGAGACATAGCGGTGGCCCAGCGCCGGCGTGAAGCTGTCTGTATAGCTCCTGCCGCAGGCGCAGGTGTGGGTGGTATAGCCGCCCGCCGTGCAAGTGGCCGCCGTCACCTGCTCCTTGTAGTCGTGGGTATGGCGGGTGCCGCCGGTCTGGCCGGCCTGATAGCCGCAGACGGTGCAGACGCCGTCTTGCAGCGTGTGAGCCGCCGGGGCCGTCTTGTCGCCGCAGATGGTGCACACCTGCCAATGGGTGCTGTCGTCATCCTCCCAGCGGTAGCTGTGGCTCATGGCCGGCAGCGGCGTCGTCCGCACCGCCGCGCCGCAGCTGTCGCAGATGTAGACCACGGAGCCGTCCTGGGTGCAGGTGGGCTGGGTCACGTTGGGCGTCAGCTGCTCGTGGGTGCAGGCCGTGTCATCGGTGGTTTTTTCGGGGGTCGCGTTGCCGGTCTGCGCCGTGTCCGGCTGGCTGGGCGTCTCGTCCTGGGGCGCTTTCTTGCCGCAGGCGCACAGGGAGGCCAGCAGGCACAGGATCAGCAGCGCCGCCATCCATTTCTGTTTCATGGGATGCTCCTTTCTGCCGCGGGGCGCGGGCATAGGGAAGAAGGCGGGCGGCACAGCCGCCCGCCTTCCGTCGGTGTTTGAGATGGGGATGCTTACAGATCCGGCAGCTCAATGGGTTTACTGGGATCAAGGATTCCGCTGGTGCAGATGATCTCCGCTTCCAGCTCCAGCACCTTCATCTCAGGTTCAACGTATTTCATATCGTTTCTCCTTTATGCCTTAAAATTTCTGCAGGTATAACCGTAGTTGTACAGCGCTGCCAGCAGGTTCTTCAGTTCAGTGGACACACCGGCAACATTGCTCATGAGCTTCAGGTATGTATTCGCACTGAATGCAAGCACATCGTTGTCCTTACCGTCCACCACAGCCGTAAAGGTGACAGTGCTGCCCAGCTGCTTGGAGTTCAGCCCCGCAAAGTCAAAGTAGTAGTAGACCGTACCGTCAGACAGGGTTTCTTTCTCGAACTGGGAAATCGTAGCCGTCTTGGCGTCGGCCTTGACCTTAAACGTCACCTGATCGATCGTGGTATCACCTTCCAGTGCGAACTTCACACGGATGGCAAATGCATTGCTCAGAACCAGGCTCTTCTTCTCGATCGAAACGCCGCCTGTGACCGCTGTCAGCTCATTGACCGCAACCACATCGGTAAGCGGATACTGCACCACTGTGCCGCCGGTCACGACGCTGCTCACCAACTTGTCCGTATGGTACTTCTGGTAAAGCTGTGCCGCAGTACCGTAGGCCACCAGATTGCCGACCAGTTCGTTGTAAGCACCATTCTTGTTATAACCGCTGGCCAACAGAACATTGCAATACTGCGCGGCGCTGAAGTCATCGACCGGGAAGGCCGTCTCTTCCTGGGTATCCTCATTAGTAGCATACACGGTTGCCTTCAGGGTATCGGTCATGCGCTGGGGATTGATGCCCGTAAAGGCAGACTCATAGCGTCCAGTGCTCTTGTTGAAGACTCCCGTAACGGTGGCGGTTTCAAACGCCTTTGTATAATCGTTGTAGAACTTGAACTCTACACGCGCAGACGTATAACCAGTCGGCAGCTTCACCTTGTAATTCATGGTCAAGCTGTTATCCAGTGTCAGGCTTCTCTTGACATCAATTTCGTCTGCATCCTTCTTCGTCACGGTGTACAGAGGCTCATCCGCCGTGGGCACGTTACACTGATAGCCAGTGGCGCAGTAGGCCGCCACGTCCGTGCTGAAGCTGCCGCCGGTGATGGATACATTGTTCTTTGTCACTTCGCGCACCTGAACAGCGGCCTTACCGCCGCCACTCAGAACCGTGCCGCCGCTGATGGACAATCCCGTCACGTTGGTCTTGTCCGGAGCTATGCCGATCTCACGAATGGCAGTGGAATAGCTGCTCTGAACAAGCGCATCACCGGAGATCTTGATATTCACATCGCCCTTATAGTTGGGGTAGGAGTCAACAACGATTGCCGAGCCGTCATATATAATAGTGCCGCTGGTAGAATTGCTATCATCGAGAATATGATCATTTGCTGTGCCGCGAACCGTGCCGCCTTTAATATTCAGCGATCCGGATTTGATGCCAATCGCGCAATAGCCCTCGACCAGACCGCCGTTGACATTTATTACGCCAGCCTGCGGATGGTAGATAGCAACAATCGCGGATCTCACTTCCGCGCCATCATAGATGTTGATGGTCGTAGTGCCCTTGTAAGAGCCGTTGCCGGAAATAGCAAACGACTTGCTTTCCCGAATAACCTTGCCGTAAACATTCAGCGTATACTTCGCGTCCGCGTCCTGACCGATAAAGACAGCAGCGCCGTTGCTGCCACTGGCTGTTAATACAGTGTCCTTATCAATGGTGACCTCCGCATTGCTGCATACATTCACCAGATTCTTGCCGTTGTTGCCCGTTACGCCGGTGATCTTGACATTTTTCAGCGTCAGCTTGTTATAGGCATTTACGATGACACAGGCAGAATTGCTCGTGATCGTGCCGTTCTGGATCGTGACCTCACCATTTGTGCGGAAGAACGGGTAATTATTGCCAACCGACAGGGTCTTGCCGTTCAGGTCGATGGTGATGTTCGCATTGATCGTATTAGTCACATAGTTTTTGCGGTCACTCAGCAGAATTACCGTCTCGCCGTCCTTTGCCGCTGCGATGGCGTCATAGTGACCAGCATACGCCGCGACCGAGCCGCCGCCAGCCGCGATGATCTGCGCGGCCATATTGGGAACTGCCGTGAAGGTGCCGTTCTCGCTATTCACGCCGACGCCCTCAGCCACAAAGCTGGTACCAGCGCCTTCCGCCTTGTTGTTCCGCGGGTCGAAGTTCGTAAACGTACCGCCGTTGACAATGATCTTGGCCGTGCCGTCCGCGCGGTTGGCGTCGTAGCAGTTCAGGACGAACTCGTCAGCCTTCGCTGCGTCCGGATACTTCTGCTGGACGCTGTAGCTGCCGCCGTTGACGGTCGCAGTGCCTTTTTGCACGTAGATCGCGTGGATGTTGCCGACATAGCTGGCATCGCCATTGACCGTCAGATTACCGCCATCCTGCACGTCCAGTGCATAGCAGTCATTCTCCTTGGCCCGCAGCGCACCGCTGCCGTTGATGGTCAAGTTGCCGCCCTCGCGGACAGAGATCAGGGACCAGTCGTATGGGGCAATATCCCAGATATCCTTCGTGTTGGCGAGCGTCTTGCCGTTCAGCTCCAGCGTGATGGTCTTGCCCTTGACCACAGCTGTGGCCGGGAGATCGATATCCTTCAGCAGGGTCACGGTGTCGCCGTCCTGCGCAGCGCCGATGGCAGCCGCCAGAGATTCGTACTTGGTGCTGCCGACATAGGCAACATACTGGCCTTTCTTGACGGTGTGGGTGCCGTCAGTATTGGCAACAGAGATGTAACCGGTGGCGCAGTATTCTTCCTTGACCGCGCTGGAGAACGTACCGCCGGAGACATTGATCTTCTCGTTGGCAGTGAACGCACTCTCGGTGTTGTTGTCCCAGTTGTAAGCCTTGATGGCCGCGTTGCCGGTCTTGGCAGTAAACTTACCGCCGGTGACGGTCACATTGCCCAGACCCTTGTAGCCGGCGCGGTTCACGATGGAGATGGCCGCGCCGTCCTGAATGGCGCCGTCATTCTCGGTCTTGGGCACCGCATCGCCGGTGACGGTGATGGCGCTGCCGGCATTGATGCTCAGGCTGCCGGCGCAGACCTGCACGCCCATGGTCTTGGCAGTGATGGTGCTGTTTTCGATGGTCAGCGTGCCGCTGCTGGGGAAGTAGATGCCGAAGCCGTCGAGCACGTTCAGCGTGCTATTCTTCAGCGTGACGGTATCGCTGGTGTTGCTGCCGTTGGTCTCGATACCGCTGTAGCCGTTGGCCGTCATGGTGACGCCATCGAACACCAAACCGGCGTTGTCGTAGGTACTGGTGCCGCCCACACCTATAACCGAGGGGATCAGACCCACCATGGAGTTACTGACCACAGTACCGTTCTTCACGGTCAGCGTCACGTCGGAGTGGTTGATCTCAAACGCGGCGTGATTCGTATTAGTGCCGGTGTAGGTCCAAGTTTTGCCGTTCAGGTCGATGGCGAAGCTCTTACTGCCGGAGTACTGCTCCGCGCCGGTGGTGTAGTCACGCAGCAGAGTGATCGTCTCGCCTTTCTTGACGTCCTGGAACGCCTCGTCCATGGTGTAGTATGCAGTGTCGCCGATCTTGGCAAGCACCTGCTGCTGCTGCCGCACGCCGTATTTGCCGTCGCTGATCTGAACAGGCGTATAGCCCTCGTCGCAGTACCGCGCTTCAACCGCGTTGGCGAACGTACCACCAGAAACCTTGATGGTGGCCTTGGAGGTCTCATTGGTGGCCACCAGACCGTTGTTATAGGTGTAGGTGCCCAGCGTACCGGTAACAGTACCGCCCTCGATGAAGACGCGGGCCTGCTTATCCGCAGCACTGTCATAGTTCACGGAAGCAACATCACCCTTGACGGTGCCGTCGATGATGGTCAGCTTGCTGGTCGCCGCGCCCTTGCTGTACACCCAAGTGGACACAGTACCGTTGACGATACCGCCCTTGATATTGGCATTGCACCAGTTCTCAACGGCGTAGCTGTTAGCGGAATTCACTTCGCCGCCGCTCAGGTTGAGTATACCGCGATCGACCTTGATGGCGATGAAGTTGTTCTGCGTAAACGTGCCGCCCGTGATGGTCAGGAAGGGGGTCACTTCCATGTTGCTGTCGTCGCCGACGCGCACCAGAGACGCGCCCTTCCCCTCCTTGTTGCCGCTGTTGTTCTTGACGTTGCCGCTTTCGAAGGTCAGCACGCATTTGCCCTGAATGTCGATAACATAGTGGGAGGAAACGCCGGAGTTCTCCGCGGTATCCTCACGCATGATGATACCGGTCTGCGCCTCGCTGCTGTCCTTGACGGTCACGCGGGTCATAACGTTCACGCTGGCCTTAACGGTCAGTGCGGGCTTGCCCTTCTCGGTGCCGCCGTTGAGGGTATGACCGTTCAGGTCAAGGGTCAGATCGTTGGCGATGGTGACGTTCTCCCTGGTATCCGCCAGCAGCTTCACGGTTGCTTTTCTACTGGCCTTGTCAATGGCCGCCTGCAGCGTCTCGTACTTGACGCCGTTGGTCTCCGCGACGTAGCTACCTTCCTTCACGCCGTAGGTGCCGCCATCATTGGCAACAGGGATGTAACCGGCGGCGCAGTATTCTTCCTTGACCGCGCTGTTGAACGTACCGCCGGAGACCTTGATGGTGCCGTCCTTGCCGTTTGTCAGGAGAATGGCATCCTTTTCTGCCGTGATCTTGCCGCCCTTGATCTCTACGCTTGTCGAACCGTACCCGGCGTGCACGTTGATGGCGGCAGCGTTCTGATTGCCGGTGCCGTCACCCCAATCGCCGGTCGTGCCAGTACCCTTGGAGGTAATAATACCATTGTTGACGATCAGCTTGCCGCGGTTCAGGGAGACGCCGCCCGCCGCACCGAACACAACGCCGCCATTGATGGTGGTGGTGCCGCTGTGCGGATGATAGATGGCGTAGTCAGCAGTGGACTCCAGAATACCGCCGTTCACGGTGATATTGCCGTTATATTCTATGTTTTGGCCGTTGCCCGCGATGGCGTACCAGCCGGCCTTGATGCAGCCGCCGTTAATGATAACGGTCGCGTCAGCGTTCTCGTTCTGGACGCTGACGGCGAACTGACCATCGTTGTCATTGTCAGTCGTAAAGGAAGCCGCGTCGATCAGACCGCTCTCCATGATGAACGTGCCGCCGTCGATGGCCGCGATCAGAACCTTGTCCTGCTTTCCGAGAATATAAGACGTTTCCGTCCAGACCTTGCCCGTACCGGTGCCGTTCTTGTCGGTATCGGTGCTGTCTTGCAGGGTCAGCTTGCCAAAAACCTTGATATTGCCGGACTCTGTGTTGGCCAGCTTCAGGGTCTTGCCGTTCAGGTCGAGGATGACGTCCTTGTTCGCGGCAATTGTCAGACCCGTGGTGCTGAGGTCGAGATCATCCAGCAGGGTAATGGTAGCGCCGGACTCGGCAGCTGCGATGGCCGCTTCCAGCGTCGCGTAGGTCGTCTCGCCGATCTGCGCAACAGCCGTGGCCGCCTCGACTACGCCGTAGGTGCCGTCCGCGTTCTTCACGGGGGTATAGCCCTCCGCGCAGTAGGACGGATCGACCGGATTCTCGAACGTACCGCCGGAGATGGTGATTGTACTGCCGAGATTATACAGTTCGCCATTAATGGTGCCGCCAGTGATGTCCAGCTTCACCGGCTGCTTCGTGTTGTTGCTGACAACACGCACACCACCCACTGTACCAGCCGTGATATTGGCATTGATCGTGCCATATTTACCACTGCTGGGGCTGTTCGCATGTATGCCATACTCTGTGCCGGTGATCGTACCACCGTTGACATTCAGCGTTACCCCAGGGGCCGTTGTGGCAGTGCCCTTCGGCGCATCAAGGTTGACGCCATACATGCCGCCGTTGATGACCGTGTCCTTTTCAACATTGACAACCACGGTAACAGCGTTCGACAGCTGGCAGACATGCAGGCCGCTGTAGTTGGAGTGCAGGGTCACATTCTCAAGCGTAGTCGTACCTCCGCTGGTCACATAAACCGCAGAGGTCGCCTTCTTGGCATTGGTGTCCATGCACGTATTCTCGATCGTGCCGTTCTTGATGACCAGTCCCACCCTCGAGGCACCAACAGTACCGTTATTCTGAATCGCCGAGGTGATCTTGTGGCCGTTCAGATCAAAGGTCAGGTTCTCGCAGCCGGTCTTGTAGAAGCCGATCTTGCTGCTGCCCAGATCCACATCATCCAGCAGGGTGATGGTGTTGCCGGTGCTGGCCGCCTTGATAGCCTCCTGCAGCGTCTCGTACTGTGTACCGTTGACCTCGGCGACGTAAGTGGTTTTCTTGACGCCATAGGTGTCGTCAGCGTTCTGAACCAGCTCCACCGTATCAGGCAGGAACTGCTCTGCACTGTTGTTTTCAAGCACGATGTCCGCATTCTCTGCGACATCAAAGATGATGGTTCCCTTGCTTATGGAGTAGAAAGAGCCTTTGATGTTGCCGCTCTTCAGCTTCACAGTGGGGACATCCCCCTTATAACCATTGTCGTCCATCTTGACGCCGGTAATCTCGCCGCCGGCGACAGTGACATTCGCCGTACCTTTAAGGCGCATGCCGTAGGCTTCCTTGATCACACCGGTATCCACCACGCGCGCGGTGATCTTGCCGCCGGTAATGGTAACGTTCGAGCCGCTATAAGCGTCCACGCCGTGCAGGCCGCCGGTGATCGTACCGCCGCTGATGTTCAGCGTCATGCTGTTGGTGCTGGCCACGATGGCGCGGCCATCGGTCGCAGCCTCAGGCACGACCACACTGCCGCCATTGATGTTTACCGTGCAGGCCATATCCTTTTCGCTGTTGATGGCAACAGACTGGAGGCTCGTCACATTCGGATCGCTCTCAATGGTGCCGCTCTCCAGCGTGAACTTCGCACCGGTGCCTTTGAGGTAAATCGTGGAAGGATAGCTGCTTCCAATGTACGCGTTGGTGATCTTGCCGCCGCTGGCAGTGTCCTTCACGGTCAGATCCGCATCAGCGTTGATCTGGATCGTCCGATACGCCGTGCTGCTGATGGTCTTGCCATTCAGGTCGATGGTCAGCTGCTTGCTGATAGCCTGCGTAGAGGTCATCAGGTTCACATGCGCCAGCAGGGTGACGGTGTCGCCAGCGTTGGCGGCCGCGATAGCCTCTTTCAGCGTGGCGTACTTGGTATCGCCGACTTGGGCAACGTAAGTTTCGGCTTTGTTGCCGGCCTCGCTGCCGTCCCCGCCGGATACTTCGTCTCCGCCGCTCTCCGCATTCGCGACAGCGTCAACGCCCTCCGCGTTAACGGGCGCGATCGTCTCCTCAACGACCGCGTCATTGGTTGCGGCGCCGTCCGCCCCTTCGGTGACGTTGGCGCTGCCGTCCTCGCCCTCACCGGTGGGTTCGGGCTCGCCGGTACCCTCCGTGTTGTCGCCGGACGTGGTCGCCTGTCCGACGATCTCGTCAGTGGTGTCGCCGGTATCCGCCCCTTCGGCGTACACCGTCGTCGGCAGCAGAGAAAGCATCATCACCAGCGAAAGCAGCAATGACGCAACTCGTTTGCCCATTCTTGTTTTGCTCATGTTCCCCCATCCTTTCGTTTTTTTCTTTGGGATCTCCGGGTCTGGATCTTCCGTATACCGTACCGGACAAGGCTGCTGCGCCGGACAGCGCAGCCGGCGGAATGCCGGGCCCTGCCGCAGCTGGGCATACGTCCTCCCTCCGCGCGGCGGTCGGTCAGCAAGACGCGCATCCAGCAGGCCGCCACAGGCGGGTAGCATGCGCCCGCCTGTGGTCATGGCCATCGTCCCGGCCAAGCCGGGACGAGAAAAGGGTACCCTTTTCTGCTTTGCACCCCCCTGCGCAGACACGCTCATGCCCGCCTGCGCCGCGCCGGAGAACGGGCAGAAGAGGCTCATTCTCCTATTTTGGACATACACGGGGTAGTATAGCACTATTTCGACAAAGTTGCAACTTGATTCCCGCACAAATTTTATCGACACAATCTATTAAATATGGGCAAAAACATAGGCGTAACAAGCCTTTCTGCCCCTGCCTGAAATAAAAACGCCACCCGTTTGGGTGGCGTTTTTGGCAGGCCTTCGCCCGCAAGTGCAGACGGACCGGCTCTCCTCTCACGGACGCAGTGTGCCACCGGCACACTGCTCCCCGTCTCGAGGCCCCGCTGAGGCCTGCGAGACGGGCGTTCGTTTCTCGCCTTTCTGCCCCTGCCTGAAATAAAAACGCCACCCGTCTGGGTGGCGTTTTTGGCAGGGGCAGAAAGGCTCGAACTCTCGACACGCGGTTTTGGAGACCGCTGCTCTACCAACTGAGCTATACCCCTATGTGGTGGGCCTTCGGGGACTCGAACCCGGGACCGGACG